>OJMI01002733.1_pt1 | contig 14683 bp, 8 predicted proteins | sample 1597131 | NCBI WGS metagenome assembly OJMI01 (sample SAMEA2452116, study PRJEB22498) | human gut metagenome | reverse complement strand
GGGGGGGGGCAATCAATGAAGCGGCGCGATCCATATCAGATCGAAAAGTCTTATATTCCATCTTTGTATTCCGTTTGGAAGGCATAGAGTGTTACGTATCAGACATCCGCGAATTTTAGCGTAGACGTAATCAAATTACGAATTTTTGGCCTTCTATCGATCGTCACCGTCTTATTTTTCGCGAAGAAACTGCGTTTTATACCTGATCAATCACAATCATCCGACAAACAGAAACGGACAAATTAGCTCTACCTCATTGTCGCCACCAACCTCAAGGTCAGCGCAATTAACAATCCGGAACCGAAGGTACAGTGGCGAAATGGTGTTGATTGCTGCAGAATGCTCAAGGAGTATTTAATTATGTAACTTCAATAAACCACAATGGGCTCACGAGTTGCAGGTCACTATCAGCTCTTACTCAACGAGCGCGAAGCTGGCGTTCCTTTCACCTCGGGGTGGCTACGAGCGAAAGGAATCACTCCGGCGCTCGCTTCCTATTACGAGAGAAACGGCCTGTTGCAGCGCCTTGGCCGAGGCTTACTGCCTACCTAAGGTAACAATAGAAGTATCGGGACTGTTGTCGAGCATTCAATCCGCAATACCGGACTTTCATGTGGCAAGCCGCAGCGCCCTGGCCTGTTACGGAATCAATCACAACCTTTACGCCAGTCCACAAACCATCGTTTGAGGATCAAAACCACGAGCGATCCCCAAATGGATGAGTACTCGCTTCAATATCCGCTATTCGACTGCCGATCTTTTCGAAATTGAAAGCGAGGCAGATGATCTCGCCACGAGACCGATCAACCCACTGCAGCCCCAAGCAGTGCAGTGCTCGTGCCCGGAGCGGGCTTTGATGGAAATGCTTTATGAGTTACCACTCCTGGATTTTGAGGAATTCCAGAATTTGTTTGAACTCGTGCAGTATTCTCGGGAAAAAGTTCTGGCGATGTTGCTCAAGTCATGCCGAAGCATCAAGGTGGTGAATCTGTTCGCGAAGTTCGCAACGGGAGCGGGAATGCTTGATGTCGATGATCTATTTCAAATCGGGCATCAGCACAGGATCGTCAGCTAGATGGAGCGTTACCGTTGGTGAGGGCCGAAAGTTAACAACAAAACCGCTGAGAATGCATTAAGAACTCTGAGTACTTCCGAACCACTTCATTGCCTCAAAGGAAAACTCCAATTGATTTTTCCAGCCGTAAAAAGCTGAGAATTCGCCAGTCGAGAGTCGGAAGACGGTGGTTTTGAGCGAAACCGACTCCGCTCTTTACCTAATGCCGTAGGCCGGAAAGACCTTCACAAATTCGCCACTGGTTTTGGCAAAGTGTCCATTGAGGTCAGAGCCAGCATGATCTCTCGAGAAGTAGAATTCGCGCACATTGTTCCGGAAACGCCATGTCGCTTGCCTACGTTCCACTTCATTCACTACGACGCGCTTTCGTTGCTGCTACCTGTGCGCTCGTCGGATCTTTAGTCTCCCCGGCCTCATTCGCCTGGGACCTGACGATCCTGCATGTCAACGACGTCCATTCGGCGGCGGCCGGCGTTAACGACCGCGGCCCCGTCTACGATGACACCGATGCCGTCGGCGGCCTTGCACGCGTTACAGCACTCGTAAGCGACGAGAAAGCAAAAGCGAAGGCCCAAGGCAGAGCCGTGCTGGCGCTCGATGCCGGCGACTTTTGGCAGGGGACTCACTTTTTCAGAACGGGCGGCATGCCTTGGGCGCGGGAAGCCATGCGGCGAATGCCCTGGGACGCGGTGACACTCGGCAACCACGAATTCGACTTGGGATGCGAAACGCTTACTCAATACGTAAAGGGCCTGCCCTTCCCGGTTCTCGCCGCGAATCTTGAAAAGAATCCCGCTTGCCCGCTCTCGACGGCGCCGCTTCCTGCAATCGTCGTGAAGGACTTTGACGGCGTCAAGGTCGGCATCATCGGTCTGGCCAACGATGAAGGCAAAGACATTTCCGAAGCCTGCCCTGAAACGAATTTTGCCGACCGTGCAACGGCGCTTCGACGTGCCGCAGCGGAACTTGAAAAATCTGGCGTAACGCACATCATCGCAGTGTCGCATGTGGGCTACGAGGCCGATCAAGCGCTTGCCCGCGCCGTGCCTGCTATCGACGTGATCGTCGGAGGCCACACCCACAGCGTTCTCGGAAATCACCCGCATTCAGAAGGCCCCTACCCGACCGTAATTCTGCATGACGACGGTTCACAGACGCTCGTGGTGCAAGCGGGTCGCTCGACGCGCTATCTCGGAAGGCTCTCTGTTTCTTTTGACGATGCGGGTCGAATCGTGCAGTTTAAGGGCGACCTCGAAGAACTCGTACCAAGTCTTCGTCGAGACAAAGCGATGCATGAATTCGTTGAAAGATCGCTTGAAGCCATTCGCGCCGATCAGGAGCGTTTCGTAGGCGTCAACACGTCGACGCTTCCCGACGGACTCGATCCTTGTCGAGAAGGCGACTGCCTCTCGGGAATGGCAACCGCCGACGCGTTTCTCGCCTGGGGCCGTCCACGAGGTGCGGTAGCAGCAATCTTGAACGGCGGTGCCATTCGAGCCGCCATGCCGATCTTCTCGATATTCATCCGTTCGGGAACCGTATTCAATTGGCCGACGTCTCGGGCGCGGTGCTTCGGGAGGCACTCGAACACGGCGTCTCGGAACCCGACGTAATCGGCCCGAGACTCCTGCAGACCGCGGGGCTTCGCTATCGACTGAATCCTGCCGCCCCCATAGGTCAACGCATCTTGTCCGCTGAGATACGCACGAAAGAAGGAACATGGGAGCCGATTCAGCCCAAGAACGTCTATCGCATCGTCACGATCTCCTATCTTCTCGGCGGAGGCGACCATTTTTCGATGCTCGGGCAACACGCCAAGATTCTGGAAACCGGCCCACTGGAAGTCGACGTTCTTGAAGCCTATCTTCATGAAAAACAGGACCGGGACAATCATCTGCCTACGCCTGTACCAGGGCGGATCATCGGGATGCCTGTCCGTTGAGGTTGGGCAGAATCAAGTGGTCCGGGTACTTTTCGCGTCGGAAGGTCACACTGCTATCCGAGAGTCCTCTCTGTAAGCAGCTGACTTCGTGTACATCGAACCCGGCAGCAGGAGGCAATTTCAACAGCTCGCTAAAGATTTTGGGTAAGCCTCGAGCAACTCGTCCAATGAGCCGACACGAATTCGTTCCACCTCATCGAATCCGAAAGGGCATCTGACCGGCAAAGGGGGTTGAGCAAGCAGTACCGTAGCGCCGTTTAGCCAACTCGAAATCAAAGACTTAGAATGGTGTATCGAAAGTAAGTTCGCATCGGCATTCGACTTCTTTAAATTTCACTGCCACTGAGATGACAGTAACGACAGTAATCTATGTGGCAGCATCCGAATCGATGACAAAACAAAAAACACTTCATCTCATACTCGGTGGCGGAATTAACCAAAGTACCAATGTTCGTGTCAATGCTCTAGGTTGAGCGTAGAGTTAGGACTCACCCATTGGGCTGATCAACGCAAACTGATGTAGTCGTCAGGATAGAATCTCAGTTCCAATAAATTCATGTGAATTGGCATTCTGATCCCAAATCGCTAAAATCAAAAAAAATCTCAAAGACTGCGTCATTGGGATGAATCAATCTTCCAAACAGTATTGAATGCAAATACATAGAAAATGAGATAAAATTTCAAAAATCCTTAGATGAAACGATTTCACAAAAAAATTCCCGGCGAAAAATAAACATATCTACGGTATGTTGGCAAATTAAGGAATTATTTCCAATACATCGTTGACAAATCTTGAAGAAAATAATCAATTACAGTGAACCCTATGACAAATTTCAAGCAGCATTTTCGCGTCTAAGTTAGCCAACAAACTCTCTGCATAATTGCTAATGTTCGAGATAAGACATCATGACAACAATCCGAGATATAATTGTCCGAAACCCAGTAACAGCCTTCATACCGTTCAATGCTAGCAAATATATCGAAGTTATATCGCCAAACATATTGAACGATGATAATAGAGAACAGTTTGAGTCAGCCTTTACGCCTGAATATATGCTATTAAACAAGGATATCCGCCCATTTATCATTAATAGCTTAAGAGAAGAAGAATGCCGAAATTTGATGAATCGTCTTGGTATAAAGCAAAAAGAAAAACAAGATATATGGGATGCGGTTAATGATTGTTTAGACAAAGGGACACACACCCAATTTAAAACATTATTTAAAGAATTACAAGCCGATTCGTCGACACTAGATGATTACTTCGTTAACTTCTGCAAGCACACAAAATATGAGATCAAAGATAATAAGACAGAAAACATTGTATCTCCCGATCGTGTGCTGTTCGAACATCAAAGAAAAGCCCTATTAAGTCTAGAGAGCAACTTTTTTTCGAGTCAAAAAAATAAATATAAAGGATTGTTGCATATGCCAACTGGCTCTGGCAAGACTCGAACAGCTGCAATGATGGCGTGTCGTTATTTATTCAGATATGATAAAGGTTTGGTCATTTGGCTTGCCGATACAAGAGAGCTATGTGACCAAGCATATGACGAACTGTCAAAGTCATGGAAAACTCATGGCGATAGACCAATACATATTTATCGTGCATATCGCTCGTTAACCCCAAACTGGGAAGACATAAAATCTGGTATTTTTGTTCTGGGCTTGCAGACAGCAAATCGCCACAAAAAAGAACTTTTAACTTTAGCAAAATACGAACCATTTATAATTTTTGATGAAGCACATAAAACGACAGCTGAGACATATTCGCAAACAGTCGATATACTATTTCCAACTTGGCCGTCGGGGAGACGCAGTCGTTTGTTAGGTTTGTCAGCAACACCGGGAAGGAGCACTTTTATTCAAGAAGAAAATCAAAAGCTAATTAAGGGTTATGACAGCTTTATAGTAACCTTAGATGTCCCCGGATATAAAAGCCCCATAGATTATTTAATCAAAAACGAATATTTAGCTAAAGCTAACTTTGTTCGCTTAGCTTCGAATTTCGATTTCGCCAAATGCTGTAAAAATCTCGGAATCAAGACATCAAAGAATCAAAGAATTTCTCGAGACAAGATCGAAAAAATAGAAAAAACAATAGAAAATGACAAAGAAAGAAATGCTCTAGTTTTTCAGGCCATAGTCAATCTAGCGCAACAAGGTCATAAAAGAATCCTCGTCTTTGCCTGCTCAACCATACAAGCTGCACGTCTAGCATTTATGCTTAGATTTTTTAAGTTTGATGCAGTATCGGTAGATAGTGATACTGATGCAGAACAAAGAGCGGAAATTATTGCATCATTCAAAACTCCAATAAAGAATTCTCCAGAAACAAAAATTATTTGTAATTACAACATTTTAACTACTGGTTTCGATGCGCCAGAAACGAGTGCCGTAGTAGTTGCTAGACCTACTACATCTTTAGTGCTTTATTCGCAGATGATAGGACGAGCTCTGCGAGGTCCTAAAGCCGGGGGAAATAAAACTGCGACAATAGTAACAGTTATTGATAACAATTTGCCTAGTTTCTGGGATATTCAGAAAGCTTTTACCCATTGGAACAATGAATGGGTTAATTCTTTAACCTTTTAAAGCAAATATCATGGATACGAATACTAATCAAAATGATAAACTCGCTCCTCTTTTTAACCCCTCGCCCGCGTTAAGAGCCCACTTAGAAGCGGTTATAAGGATTCAGACTATGCCATTGCTGAAATTATTGACAATGCAATTGAAGCAAACGCTAAAAATATTGATATATTCGTGATTCAAGGTTATGTTGCGCCAAGAAAGATCAATGGGAGGAAAACCCTTGTTATTCGTCGAATTCTAATAGCAGATGACGGATCCGGAATTCCACCAAGTATAATCGGAAATGTATTGTCATTTGGATTTGGCACTCATATAGACCAAACTGATACCATTACAAATGGCAAAGGTAAATTGGGTAAATTTGGCTACGGCCTGCCCAACTCCTCTGTAGCCACAGCTAACGACATACACGTGTGGTCTTGGCAAAAGGGCATTGAAAATTGTCTTCATACAAGTTTGAATGTTCCAAACATTCTCAATGGAATAGAAACCAGGCAGTCCTCAGTGACTAAAAAATGCTTGACTCCTGATATACAAAAGCTTTTTTTAGCTATTAAATCCTGTCCTGGGGAATCTGGGACAATTATCGAGTGGAACGACACTGTTCGTTGCACTTGGGCTCGCATTAATTCGTTAGCTGCTCATGTCGAAGAAACCGTAGGTCGTATCTTTAGGCATTTTATTGATGATGGAAGTGTAAAAATTCGCATATTCAGTTTCAATGAAAAAGATTTAAGTCTTCCTCATTTTAATTATGAATCCAAGCGAACCATTCATGTCAATGACCCACTCTTTTTAATGAAAAATAGTATTGCGCATGGCATGCTCGATAAACATAATAATGATCCAACATTAGATTTATTTGTCCCCTATGAATTGCCTTGTTCTGAAAAAAATGAAAATTCATATTGGTGGGTAGAAAACGGAAATACAGAAGTCATTAGAGTCGATATTGATGGACCAGAGCCCGCTTTAGTCAAAATTCGCTACAGCATCACATCAGAAATGTTTCGCAAAATGTATGGGCAAGGTGCGGCAGTCAATAATCTGGTTCGGCGAAACAGCGGAGTCTCTATCTGTCGTTCCGGTCGTGAGCTGATGATATCTCAAGCCTGGATACCTTCACAAGATTCAATTGAACGTTGGTGGGGAGTCGAGATTGACTTTCCTCCTGCTCTAGATGATTACTTCGGTGTCACAAACAACAAACAAACTGCTCCTGTTCTTGAAGGATTTTCGAACGTAAATGTTGAGCAATATGTATCGGAATATCGTCAAACATTTGATGATGATTCAATTGCATCTGCTATCGATGTAGTTGAAGATATGCGAGAGAATGGCGATTTTAAATGGGTTTCCTATTTAATTCGCATCCTCATTTATGAACATTCTCGAAAAATGTACAAGATAGTAAAAAAAATAAATGAAGGTGCCTTATCGCCTAAAGATAAAACAGATCCAAAACAACCTCCGATAAAAGACAAATCTTCAGAACCTGGGGCCAAAGTTGCTGAAGAAGTAATAAATAATTCCTGTAATACAGGTGAAGACTCTGAGGAGAATCAAGTCCAGCCCGAATCGATTGAACCAACTGCAACTAGACTACTTGGAAACGATGCCGATGAAGAAACGAAGTTAGACGTTATTGAATGGCTTAAGTCCAATAGAAAGGTGAGATTTCAGAAAGATGAAAATACAGGAAGCGAGAGCTTATTTACCTTCCAAGAAGTAAAAGGTAAAATTTTAATCAAGCTAAATACCGAACATCTGGCTTACGATAAATTATTCGGAAATTTGAATATGTTAGTTGATGACCAATCAACTGACACTCAGACCACAAAACTTAATGCAGCAGAGATCGCTGCTAGGCTAGATGAGGTTCGGAATATTTTTTCTTTACTAATATATGCAATGGCGTGCGTCGAAATCGATCCAACCTACACTGCCGTAGATTCACGAATCCTTCGCCGTGCAAGAAATAAATATAGCGAAATCTTAACAGATTTAATCGATAAATATGAAAGCATAAAAGACGACTTATATACTTCTACAACATTGCCTAAGGAATATTACTAATTCATCACTCAGTTGTAGGTTGCCTGTCCATCTGTCTGACGTCATTCGAACAACTAGCATATGCATCCTGAATTAGGAAGCATTTCTATTTTTATCGGTGTTGAGTCACTAGTAAGACGTTGTACAAGCACCTGCTGCTGAGAGTAGTTACCCCAAGACTCGTCTAGAAAATGGAGATGTTGTTTATTCCCTAACATTCGTAAAAATGTAAGGGGGGGGGTACATTTGATTTGTTTATCAAGAGATAATCGCAGATTTAAGCCGACTCTGACGCCTACGAAAACGTCATTTTGAGCACAAAAACTTCTGGAATGACAAAAAACGACGCTTACAGTGTCACCCAACCGCGAATCCAAAACTCAGTGCTTCGGAGACAGCCAGTGTGTCAAAGTTTCATACCAACTGCTATCGCATGATATTGGCTACATGCTGCCGGATGCTGCGTAAGATCACTTGGCGTCAGCAGAACTTCTGAGTACGCAAGCCACTCCGAAAAGAAACACAGAGGACGGAGCAAACCTTCCGTCACGATGTAATTTGCGTGACGATTGCAGTAAGCAAAATGCGCAAAGAAATGCTCATGATACGGCCGGAATATTTACACGTCTGGCTGGCCCTTGAAGCCCTCTTCTCCGTTCGATTCTAGAACGACCTGAGCGTCTCCGACTTGTCATCTCGCAGTCTCGGGGACTGGGGAAATGTGCCCACTAGAAGGGATAAACGAAGAATTTATCTCGCCTGTAAATATCTCACACCTTCAATCCGGCGACCTTTAACTACCGGAATCGAATCGTCTGACTGAGTACTTGCAATAGACAGGCTCGCTTCGTCTCCCGAGTAACCTGGAGTGTTTTTTTTCAGGTTCAAAATAAACTTCTGGAAAGAACTCAATCATCCAGTCAAAAAATGCATTGACCGTTCCTACGTATGCATTTTCTCTTGTATCCCCTTTCAATCCTAAGTTTTTTTTTATAAAGCCATAGCTTAAATGTGGTCGATCTTTGGTTTCATTATTTTCAAAAAAATTATTTAATTTTTTAACAAGACCCCAATTACGTAATCTCCCCGCAATTAAGCTGTAAAACTCCTCTTTCAGCATACCATCCCAAGGCAATATATCCATGACATTTAAATCATGCGCCGCATAATCTAGGCTAATTTGATCCAGATCACTTGGTTTTTCATAAGACTTCCAGAGATTGCTCGGATTCTTTGTTTTAAAGCGCCACCTATCAGGCAGCGTCACTTCCTTAAACTTCAATTCATAAAGCTTAGTCAGTTTTTTTATTTGAAGATCAATATCATTAATTACTTGTTTCGCCTTGTAGTTGTCAACTATTTCCTTTAATTCCCTGAATTGATCTTCTTCTATTTCTTTTTTATTAGAAAAAATTTTTTCCTCTATCTTAGCAATGTCTTTACTGTAGTCTATAACACACATCAATTCCAGATTAGGATCTTTGTACCTATTAAGTCCCTTTTCTGTCAAATTTGCAGAACCAATAAGCACCACATTGTCAAAACGATAATATTTTGCATGCAGATTTTGCTCAATAAATAGCCTTCCTCCTATTTTCCATATTTCTTGCCAGCTTTCTATATCAGATGCACCAAAAATGAAATCTTGTAAGTTCGCTTTAGTTAAAACAAGAACTTTGGCCTCCGAATTTATTAAAGAAAATATCCACTTTATCGTCTCATTTTTTATGTATGGCGATACAATGACAACTTCATTTGCTTGTGTTGCGTAAGTAGAGACACATAAATTCAATTCTTCAGCTCTAATTTCCACGGTACACCTACCTAAACCCATGAATTTCAAGACGTTTATTCAAAATAAACGAAAAGAAAGGACTTTATTTAAATTTTAAGCAAATACTTTTCTGTTACATACATCATTTAACGCAAATAGAACAGGCTCCATTACCTTCATCAAGATCATAAATGTCATCTATTTCTAATTGAGGCCACCTACCTTCTCTCAGAGGATTAATGCGAATAGTCTTCTGTTTGTTTGACCTTCTTTTTTCAAAATCTGATCTAATCTGAGCAACTCTTTCTGGTCTCGATAATTCCTCAAGCGATTCCCCCTGCGACCATGTAAAAGGAGAACCATGCTCGACCGCAGTCTTCTCATATGCCATGGCCTCCATAAATCGATCGGGATGATGTTCTAGCAGTTCAACCCACTCAATTTTTTGCTGGAAAAAACAAAAAGTACAACCTGATCGAGATCGCCACTCATAGTACGCGGGTAAGCCTAGTCCACTTGATTCAAGAATCTCATAGACTCCTGCCTTATCTATGCCAGCCTCCCTAAAGGGCATAACAACCTTCATACCCGGCTTAGTCTCTCTCATCCCAGTACGATGCTCCTCATCCGCTCGGATAGCAACGTAGCTGTAAACCGTGTCCCCCACATCGAGCCACGGTTTAATCCAAGCGCGAAAAGGTTCAAGCTTCAAGACTCTCGTGCACCATCGAGTTTGAGGGGAAGGTAAGAAGTTATTAAAAGCCTTTAACCAATAATCAAAACCACGATGAGGATTTAACTGAGTAATAGGTTTACCTAACAGCCCCTCCAAACGACCTAAAAATTCATAGACCTCAGGGAGTTCTTTCCCAGTATCAGTAAAAAAATACTGAATATCTAACTCAGGATGCATTTGGCTCATATAAACGGCCAAAGCAGCCGAATCTTTACCACCTGAAATCCCCAAAACGTGGTGTTCTGCCATATATCTCCCCTCAATTATCTGACTTTATTATTAATTAAAATTCCAAGTTCAGCTAAAACCGCGTTCGCCAAATTCTCATCAATCCCTTCAAATTCCGTGAGCATCTTCCCCGCTATCTTGCGAGCCTCCTCACGAACCTCATCCGTAAGCTCCAAAGAACGGACAATATCGTTGTTTCCACTCGCAACGGTGATTCCTAACACAGTCCTGTTAGTCTGGCGACCGCGTAATGCCGCAAAAGCTTCTTGCTGCCTGAATGCAAAGGCGAACTCATCAAGTTTAGAAACGCAAACTTGTAAGCTAAGATCTGAACACAAATTCATGGGCTTGCCGGTAGTCAAACTCCAAAGGCCCTGCATATCTGCATCTGTTCCTTTAAACAACTCCATACGCGTAACAAAAGCTTCTTGTGTCATATTGCCTGACAATCCCTTAATTGCTTTTGCACGTTTATGCAAATCGTCTAGTTTAGTCTCTGTGACCTGGAGTGCCTCAAAAAGATGCTGCTTAATATCTCTGTATAACCTTGGTGTTACCTCTAGATATTCATTAATAGCAATTGATAGCTTTTGGCTTAAAAGTAAAGGATCCCTAGTGCCAAAAACTTCTGGTATTTTATTCAGTACAAAGTCAATAGGATCACTTGCCTTCATTGTAACTCGGCGAAGATCAAGTGTATCTTTGCTCATTTTTTGAGTCTTTTGCGCCCAAACTGGAGCCGTAAAAATTATCCCTACAATAGCTTTCCCTACTCCTAGCGGTGTTGCACTGACTTTTTCTCCAAATTTTGATAAGACTTTCGACAACGAATTCAAGATATCTGAGCTTTGTAACTCCTCATCAACATATCGAACTTTTATCTCTTTAGGAGCTACCAAAATCTCGTCAACAAGGTATGCTTCAATTTTAGAAATAATATTCCCACTGGAATATATTGCTACATGATCGCGATTACCTAACAGATAAGCCATCATCAGTATCGGCATTGGTCCAAATTTAATTCCGTAAGGTGCCATACGCCACTGATTGTAAATGTCTTGCAAAGAAACAAGTTTACATTTCTTTATAAATTCTGTAGTTGATTTCCATAAAGGAGCAAAATTATACGTATCCCCATTTTGTTCCGGAATAGCCAAGAAGCTCCATTTGTTGTCTCGTGACTTTACGTGGAGAGAATTCAATATGGTCGCGTAAAGCGCATAAGCTGGCGGGAATTTTTCAAAGCCCAAACGAGGAAATTCTTCACCTATCACCATCGCCCTCATCAATTCTTTTCGAGCTGATGTAATATTTCCTGATAAATGATCTCGATTTATCAGTTCGTTATTAATTCTTGGGCTTTCGTAAAACAGCCTGTCGCAGACACTTGATACGAGTTCAACAAGATCTATTTGAGTCTTAGCCTGCTTTATTCCATATGGCGTTAACCAACAAGCCGTCGCAAATGCCTCTCCTAGCTCATCGGATAATGCTTGACGAATAAAGGATCTACGCAAATTGACCTCATTACGCCCCGTCTCATCCCCTTCTAGGACAGGATCTTTTGCGACGATATTGATAGCTTGCAGTTCGAAAGAAAGGTTACGAATTTTGCGTGCGTTTAACGGAATACCTAATATGAAAGTTGTCCCTTGTTTTTTGGCTACTTCCTCAATACATTCCCTCGCATAGAGCCGCTCCAGTCTTTGAGAAATACCTTCAGTACTTGTATAACTCTTTTCCGAAGGGATCACTAAGACCATTTCTCCACTCGACCCTTCGTCTCCAAACTTTTCGTTTTTGATACGACTGAGCTCAACCTCGGAAACCACTCGGCGATTGAACCAGCGCATTGTTCCCTTTTTGAAGTAGTGTGACCGAGCTACAACCGGGTCAAGCTTTACCAGATGCTCTACCGACGAGATATCCAAATCAGTGACCTGCGCTGCAGCTTCCTTCATCGCTGCCTCGAGATCAAAGTCAGACCCCGCAAACACTGCCCAAGCGTTTACATGCTTACGCTCAATAAGCACCCGAGCGCTGACTAGCTCTGCCAACTGCTTTTTAACGGTGCTAATCGGTGCTCCGACAGCAGCTGACAACAACTCGACCGAGGCCTGTATTTTGGTCCCAGTCCTAAAAAGATCGATAACCGCTACAGCTTTTGCTAAATTCAATAGATCTCGCGATCCTTTGAGTTCTGCGCGATTAATTGCGTCAACCGCGATCATCCAGCGGTGAGCATCGTTTGTCGACAGAATTGACGATTCAAAATTGCTTTGCAGATAATCAAAGAAATTTGAGAGTCGGTACTCATCCCCAGCGGTATCATCGCCAAGAAAGTCAGCAAAACCCGACGGCTCCATTGCCGATAAAAACGAGTAAATGGATCGCTCATTTTGAGAAAACTTCCGTCGAGAGACCGGTCCCAACATCAGTGCTACCACAGGATTCAGTGGTGCACAACGAGTAAGCAAAGTTTGCATTCTTTGCATGTCAAACCCTGCATACTGTCGCATCCACGTTGCAGCCACTTCAACTTCACGAGCGAAGCTATCCGAAACTTTGTATTGATCCGGATGCAAAATTGCTCGACTAAGCAACTCCAAAGTCTCATCTGTCGTTGCGGTAAGCGGAATATCGACAAAGCGACCTTGGACCTTAGCCCACTCGTCCCTTACAGAAAAAGGCAACTTGGCCGCATATGCGTCCATAGCTTGGTGCAGAATTCCAATAATCACAATTTTGCGATCCGATCTGCAAACAAACTCAGCCAACTCCTGTAACAAGTACGTATTTGCGCTGGCGCAATCGGCTTCGAGATATTTTCCTAGCTCGTCGATAATCAGCAATACGCTGTCTTCAATCGATAGCGTTTCGGCTTCGCGCTGTAATGCTGAACAAACAGCCTTCTCAGTACGCCTGCATTTGAGAAGAGAACCGACGTCCTCTAGCAAATCGCCCTGACGACCAACTAGACGAAGAACTTTCCAACCATCTTTAGCAGTAAACCCGGAGAGAATTTGCGCGTCATCTCCGACCATCTCTCTCGCTCTAGCTCGTTCTTGAGGCGAGGCGACAACGCTAGATAAGAAAAGTGCAAGACTTGACTTACCGCACCCATAGGAACCAGTCCAGGTAAAGGCCCTCTGAGATCCTGTCTCAATGTTGCGAGACATGATCTCTAGCGCTTGGCGTGCTGTTCCTAGTAGGACGTATCCTGCATCAAATGTATCTGCATCCAGCCTTTTCGAACGCTGAAACTGACCATTGATGCAAACTTGAAATCTATTTTTCCTCATTTTTCTGAATTCTTTTCAGCTCATGAATATGCCTTGACAAGCATGTCAAACGCAAACCCTTTTGGATTACTGTGGGCTTTCTTTCGGCGTATTACCTGCCTCAAACCAGCTTGCTCCGTCCACTCCAGACATCCATTCGTTATATCTACGATTTTCTGGAGCCTTTCGGCGATACTATCGTTGTCAAGTTTAAATACACGACCTGGAGACCCGTAATCATGTGCAATCCTTGAAAAATCCAACGATGAGGAGTGAGGAAATTTACTCTTCCAAAAATCCATTAGAGCGTAAACGAATACTTCATTAGATAGAGTTTTATGAGCTCCCCGCCGGATCATAAAAACATCTCTCGATGCGGTTGTTTCAAGCAAATTAAGCTCTGCCAACAGAGGCTCAACAAAATCTTCAACATAGCCTTTTGATGAAAGCCTCGGTAGATACGCTCGAAGAGTACATTCTTGAGCACGTCGCAATGTGTTGTCGGAAACCTTCCAGCCATTGATCCGACATAACTCTTTCATGCCGTCAACAAATGTCTGGCGATCGAGTGTTGGCTGATTGACTTGGTTAAACAAGAACCAGATGGGAGTAAAGTGCTCTGGCGTTGAAGCTAGATTCCAATGTACTAACCAAACCGTAGCGGGATTAGCACAATAGGGGTCCTTTCCGGATTGATATCCCTGCCCAAATATCAATTTCCCAATCTCTGTAAGCTCATCGCCGTCGGTGATGACGCCACAAGCCTTCGCCCAAAAACGAGCAGAAGACACCATGTTCTTGCCTATACCTAGCGACAAAATTGCTCGTTCAATTCCCCTTTCAGACGTAAAATCGGGGCTAAACCCGAGTGTTCGAGCGGAGTGAACTAAGGTCATCGTTGCGGAATTTTGAATCTCAAAACGAATACGGCTATAAGCCATATATCAAAAGGAGGTTTCAGAATGCCGAAACGTTACAGTCCAGAAATCAGAAGAAC
>OJMI01002731.1_pt1 | contig 14688 bp, 9 predicted proteins | sample 1597131 | NCBI WGS metagenome assembly OJMI01 (sample SAMEA2452116, study PRJEB22498) | human gut metagenome | reverse complement strand
GTACAAGTAGATAAAACGTCAGTAGGAAACAGTTTTGCATTTGCAGAGTTCTGGATGAGCACAGACTGATTTTTCTCCTAAGTAATATTTTAATGAGAGAGAGAATGTTTTCTCTCTCTCATTAACTTTTATGGTTAACTTTGAATAATCTTTTGATGATACAATACTTTATGAAGCAATATCTGTTCTTACTATGGGGGATTACTTCTCTCATCTTTTCTTCTTTGTTCCTGGCTTGCAGCGATGATGAACCAGGTGATAAAACTCCTGTATTCACAATAAAAGAGGAGTATTTACAACAGGATTTCGATCAAAAACAATCATCGCTTGTAATACCTGTGGAAACTAATCTGGCCGCAGACGCATGGGTAGTCTCATCAAATCAGGACTGGTGTGTCGCAGCAAAAGACATGTCGGGTTCTTCGCCCGCGGTAAAAGTATTGGTACATGCCAATGAAGAACCGGACGTACGCTCTGCTGAAATCACATTAAAGAGTTCTGTGCAAAACTATACTATTCAAGTACGTCAATTAGGGTACGGTCCTGCTATCCTTGTCAAGAATCCCAATCCGATAATCGATGCGGCCGGCGGTCCTCTTTCCATTATTGTCACTTCGAATATAGAATACACAATAGAGCAATCGGAAAACAGTGACTGGATCAAAACTGTTCCTGCCACCCGTGCGCTGACAGATAAAGAATACCAATATACGGTAGATGCCAACCCATATTATGAAACACGTACTGTCACATTCACTTACATATATACTAAAGACGACAAGATAAGAGCATTATGCTCAGTTACACAAAATGCTAAAGATTCCGGCGTTTCGGATGTAGAGATAGAAGGTGATTTGAAAATATCTCCCAATGGAGGAAAAGATAGTGAGCACCAGCCGGGACAAGGAATCGAGAACTCTTTTGATGGCAAGTTTGGTGGACCCCCCTATCATTCAATTTGGAATCAAAAGGCTAATTTTCCTGTTACTCTCGAATATTTTTTTGATGGCACAAAAGACATAGATTACTTGATTTATCACACCCGTAGTGGAAATGGTAATTTTGGCAAATTGGATATTTACACGGCAACAGAAGATGCTCCCGAATATACGAAGTACGGTTCATTCGATTTTAAGATGCAGAATGCTTCAAGCCGTGTGGTATTTGCTCAGAGTTTGAAGAAAGCTACTAAAATAAAATTTGAGGTTCACTCCGGCTTGGGAGACTTTGTAAGTTGTGATGAAATGGAGTTCTATCAAAAGAATCCGGATAAGAAACTTGACGCACAATTGCTAGGCGTTTTTACAGATATAACTTGTACGGAGGTGAGAGATGAAGCTACCGATGCACAGATAAATGCACTTCCCGGCTATTTTGCCAATATAGCCATTCAATTAAAGAGAAACACATATGACGAATGGGAAAAGTCTTTCCGTATACAAGATTATCACCCTTACAGCAATGTAGAGGAATGGGCAGAAACACTGATGACCAAACGATACAGCAACTTAGACAATCCTACGGGTATTTATGTGGAAGCCGGAGATTCAGTCATTGTGTTGGTAGGTGACACCCATGGACAGAGTTTATCTATTCAATGCATCGGTGAAGAAAAGTCCGGCGACTATGTGCAAACAGCAGCAAGCGGAGAAACCCGTTTCCTTGAAGAAGGAGTCAATAAACTTGGATTTACACAGCGAGGGATGTTGTTCCTTATGTATAACACTAACTTGCAGGATGTCAATGCAAAACCTGTGAAGATACATATTCCTTTAGGTAGCGGATATGTCAGTGGATTCTTTGATGTAAAAACGGATAAGACTAATGATAAATATAAAGAGCTTATAAATAAAGCTACTTATAAGTATTTCTGCATACGTGGTGAAAGAATTATGTTCTACTTCCATCGAGATAAGATGATGCAGGCTGTTCCCTACGATATACTGTCTGCCATTAATCTTTGGGATGATATCATTAGTTGGCAACAGGAACTGATGGGTATTGATGACGTCCGCCCGTCACAGGTCAACAATCATTTGTTTGCCATCTCTCCGGAAGGTAGCTATATGTGGGCATCAGATTATAGGATTGGATTCGTATATACTTATCTCAATAATATTTTGCTTTATGATAACGTGATGGCTGCTAAAGACAATGCCTGGGGACCGGCTCACGAAATAGGACATATTCACCAGCGTGCTATCAACTGGCCCGGTTCAACAGAGTCATCCAATAATCTTTTCTCAAATTACATACTGTTTAAACTGGGAAAATATTGTTCGAGAGGATCGGAGTTAAGCGCGTTGGCAAAAGCCCGTTTTGTTGATAAACAAGCTTGGTGGAATATGGGTAGCGCCACTCATCAGAATGAGGATACGGAAATACATATGCGTATGAACTGGCAACTTTGGAATTATTATCATCGTTGTGGCTATAAAACAGATTTCTGGCAGAAACTCTTCAAACTCTTGCGGGAAGATCGTATTGTTGAATCTAATCCGGGAGCAGGTCAGTTACATTTTGCTAAGATGGCAAGTAAGGCTGCCAATGAGAATCTGACTGAATTCTTCAGGATGTGGGGATTCCTCGAACCGGTAAATAACGTGGAGATTGAACAGTATGGTAAATGGAACTACAATGTGACACCAACCATGATTGCCGAAGCAGTGAGCTACATGAACCAGTTTCCTGCACCTAAACATGCATTTTATTATCTTGAAGACAGAAAGAATAATGATGTGGGTATTGAACAATATCAGGTAGGTGATGTAGGCTATTATACACAGTTCAAGAATGACCAGAAGATTACAAAGAATGTAACATATACCCGTTCCGGGCAACATATTACAATAAGTTCGGGTGATGAAGCTGTCGCATTTGAAGTAAAAAAAGGTAGTGAGATAATGTATTTCTCTAATTTCTTCTCATTTGATATTCCGGCATCCATTCCTTGGAATGATAGCATGAAGATATATGCAGTACAGGCGAATGGAGAGAGAAAAGAAGTGAAATCCAATTAAATGAGTTCCCCCAATCTTACAATATCCAAATGTATGATTGGGGGAAATTCATAGATTATTCTTTATATATTGATTCTTTTACATTATCATTCAAAATCACTTTGTTGTTTTTCCACCTCTTTTAACTTCGAGCGGCTGACTTTCTGCTGTCGCTTCAAGTTGTTTCCGTTCTGTCCCTTAAAATCAGTGCTCATTGCTTTCTGTCCGGAAACAGAATTCAATTGTTCCAGTTCCTTTTTATCTGCCAGCAAAATATGCTCTGCCTGATAAGTCGGAATAATCAACTCTGCCGAAACCGGAGTATGTTTGCCTTGCCATACCACGGATGCACCTTGATTTCTCCCGGAACAGTAGAAGATCTTACCAATACAGGCGCAGTTCCCCAACGAACCGGAGCCGGATTTGTAAACGTCTTACTGTCAGCAATCAGTTGTCCGGGACCTTCTATTTCAAAGGTTATTTCATAATTATTCAATCGTTTGATGTTCCCATTATCATCTGCAATAGCAGCTATTACAGTCATGATATCCGAACCGTTCGCTTTCATACTCACCTTCTCGTCATCCGCCCAAAGTAGTATTTTAGAGGGGCGGCGGGCCGGCATCACCTTATGTGTTGCAACCACCTTTCCGGCTATCAGACCTTCTGCCAGAAGATACGAATCGGCCTGTTTCCTTCCTCGCGACAATTGCTTATCATACATAAAATCAAAAACATCGCTAAAGGTTATAACAGGCGATGGCATTCCGGCCTTATCGATTGGTTTATGATAAATATGCTGTTTGCCATTCTTGCAGAAAGTCAGACGAACTTCTTCACAGATACACCGTAACATCTTTCGGAGAAAAAGGAGTCATCTCATTCGCAATATACACCATAGGACCGCTATCTGCAATCAGTTCCTTGTTTTCCTCCGCAGGACGTTGCGAACAAAACATATAATAAGAGAACTTCGGTTGCCGGAACGCATCCATAATTCCTCCATAAAACGGATCGGGATGATATCCCCTCTGATGATCGAAGGAATGCCACAAACAACCTCCCATGTGCTGTCTGGAAGTTCTATACAGTACATCATAGCACGTATATTTATAATCGGGGTTTGCATATCCCTGCGCTTGTATCAACATCGGCACTTCTCCCCAGACACGGTTCACACGACTCGGAGAATTATGCGAATACCAGTCATCCACATTATCTCCCCATTCCCGGGTAAAGTAACAAACATCGGGATTCAAAGTCTCCGTATTAAAGGCCCCTCCTCCCCCCATTACCGGATGAGTGAAATGGATCGGAAAATGTTCGTGTCCACGTGCCGTAACATCACAGCCGGCATAACAATATGGATAAGGATATTCCTCATTCAGTACATCTACCACATTTTTAGCAAACTCTGCCGGATACCAGGTTTCATTTAAAATCGGCTCCCACATCCACACACAAGGATGATTGCGGTCACGGCGAACCATATTACGGATATCACTATATACTCTTTGGGCAAAAATAGGTTCATCATTCCAGAATTGCCATCCCGGAGTATTGACAATAACAAAGAGTCCCAACTCATCACACGCATCCATAAAAGCAGGATCTTGCGGATAATGTGCGTTACGGATAACACGCAACCCTGCATCGCGTAATTTCTTTGCATCGCGCCAGTGCAGGTTATTAGACAAGGCATTGCCTATCACAGCATAATCCTGATGTCTATTAGCCCCAATCAACGGATAGGGATACGGTTCACCGTTCAGCCAAAAACCGTCTTTTCCTTTAAACTCCACACTCCGGATACCAATGCGACGACGATATCCGTCAACAATGCTGCCGGCTTTATCCTTCACATAGACGTGCAACTGATAGAGATAAGGACTGTCGGGCGACCAAAGATGAGGACTGTCAACCTTCATACGAGAGGCCACTTTTGCCGCATGCTCATTGCCCACGGACAATCGTTTCTCTGTTGAAAGCACAAGACGGTTATCACGGTCATACAGTTCATAGCTGACTTTTCCACTGAAGAACTTTCCCGAAGTATTACGTATATGCACATCCAGATTTACCAAAGCCGATTGCCGCGACACTTTATCATAAGAAACAAACAGCCCGCCGCCTGCTACTTCATCTTCATAATTGGGGTCGGTAATAAATACGCGGTTGTGAGCTATCATCCAACAGTCACGATAGATCCCGCCAAAGTAAGCAAAATCCAGTGTTTCCTGCGTCTTACCGGGAGGATAGGAAGGATCGTCACTATTATCAGCCCACACCGTGACCACATTATCTTCACCAAAGTTCAGGGCAGAAGATACATCAACAATAACAGGCAGAAAGCCTCCGAAATGCTCTTTCAGCAGTTTACCGTTAACCCATATTTTTGATTTCCCCATTATAGCTTCAAAATGAAGAAACAATTGTTTGTTCTTCCAGGCTTCATCAGGTGTGAAATGTTTCCGGTACCATATTTCGCCTTGGTAATTAATACACCCGCTAGCCTCAACCGGAAGATATTCTATCCCATTAGGTAAGGATACGATATCCCATTTCTTATCATCGAAGTTTTTCTGTTCGGCACCTTCTATCTTCCCTTTGTAGAAACGCCAGGCGGGATTCATATCATACACCGTGCGACCGGTATTGGGCAGCGAATAAAAACCTGCCGTTGAATAAGAAGGTTGAAAATCAGCATAAGACGCTAACGGATTTGCTAACAACAGGCAAACCATTAGTACTTTCCATAGCATAAAAATATGTTTCATAAATTTAATGGATTAAATAATTTATTATAGAACTTCATCCGGCCAAGGAACGATTTTCCCCCGTCTCTTTAAAAGAAAGACGTTGAGCATAATTTTTCCGTAAATATACACCTAATTCTTCAGATAACTTCTTTACTACATCAGGTATTCTTCTACAAGATTATTTTTCCGAAATATCTTCTACAATATTAAACCATTCATTAAATCATCCAGCCTTTTATCCATTTCCTCAAGAAGTGCCGCATAAGCAATGCCGATGTTTGACAAGCCTTTTTTATTATTCCCGATGTTCCGCCATTTGTTCGAACTTCGTTCCCGGACGACCGTAATTGGCATACGGATAGATAGAGATGCCTCCACGCGGAGTAAAGATTCCCGTGACTTCGATATATTTGGGGTTCATCAGTTTAATAAGGTCTTTCATGATGATATTTACACAATCTTCATGAAAAGCTCCATGATTGCGGAAGCTGAAAAGGTAGAGTTTCAAACTTTTGCTTTCTACCATTTTTACTTCCGGAATGTAGCTGATACGTATTTCGGCAAAGTCCGGTTGTCCGGTAATAGGACACAGACTTGTGAACTCCGGGCAGTTGAAACGTACCCAATAGTCATTTTCCAGATGCTTATTATCAAAAGCTTCCAGTACTTCAGGAGCATAATCTTGCTTATACTCGGTCTTTCTTCCCAATAAGGAAAGTTGGTCTTTTAATTCAGTCATTACTCTTGTTAAACTACAACCTCTACCCAGATAAAAAAATGCATTTCCTCTTTCACCTATCACCGGACAGGCTCAAACATCTTATTAACAAGCATTTAAGTGGTGATAGATTCATTTTTCAACCTATCACCGTATCTATCACCTATCACCTTCAATTTAGATAGAGTCTACAGGCGAAAAAGTAGCTAAGGCAAAGATTCTGTTTCTCACCGAGAAACAAAGTGTTTCCCTTAATGAAACGATTGGTTTCAAGACTCTGAAACTTAAGTTTCGAGCCTTGGAAACTAGAGTTTCCCATAAGGAAACTGACTTTACCTGATCCTGATTTATCATTTTCTAATGAAACTTGATAATGGGATTAGGGTGTGGGAATTACTTGCTTGATTGTCCCGTCTTTATTAAATTCCAACCGGTCTATACAGACTTCACGGTGCCAACCCGGTCCATGTTTCAGATATTCCTTATTAATACGATGATATACGATAAACCAACTGCCCTTTTTGTCAGGAACTTGAAGCACCGAACAATGTGCCGGACCGTAAATTTCATCTTTAGGAGATTGTATGAGAATAATCGGCTCTTTGGCAACCTGAATGGGGCCTAATGGAGAATTGCCGGTTCCATAAGCTACATGATAATTGGGTGATCCCGTGTCATCAACGGACCATAGGAAATAATAAACTCCTTTTCTGAAGAATACATAGGGAGCTTCTCGGAAAGCATACGTTTGCAGAGTTCCGCCTTTGGGAGTCATCACCGTGATTGTTTCTTCTTTGACAGACAGCATATCATTATTGAGTTCGGCCCCTGCCATATAGCCGTTCCCCCAGTAGAGATAACTTTTGCCTGATGTGGGATCAGTAAATACATCCACATCAATTTGTTGCCCTTGTCCGACAGGTGAGGAAGTGATAATCGGTTTTCCGGAATCGGTGAACGGACCGGTCGGTGAGTTTGCCGTGGCTACTCCTATTTGCTTGCCTTTATTAGTGACAGAATTTGCACTGTAATAAAAAAAGTATTTATATTTCCCGTCTATTTCCTTTTCTTCAATACAGGGGGCCCAAGCATTTCCGTTTGCCCAAGAGACATCTTTTTTCATATCTAAAATGACTCTTTCTTCTTTCCATTCCTTCAAATTCCTTGAAGAGAAGACTTTAAAATAACTTCCACCCCAACCGGGGAAACCGTCACTGGTAGGATAGATATAATAACGTTTGGTCTGCCGGGAGTATAAGATCTCCGGATCGGCATGAAAGCCGGATAAAATAGGATTAGCAGACTTTCTGTGTTGTGCGTTTATTGGGCTTATTCCAATAAAAAACAGGTAAAATAAAAGAAACCTGATAAATAAATGTTTCATGACTTGAGGTATTTGTTTCAGGGTTCAAAGATAATTCTTTTAATCAAATCTTTGGAGCAAATATGTTTCGATAACGGTTATATATCATTCAATTACAGAAAAGGGCGTTTTTGCGTGTAAAATCGATTAAAAAGAATGATAATTCTCCTTATATATACATAAAACTTTTTTATCTTTGCAAATATTACAATTATTGTATTATGGAAAACAATCAATATTCTTATATCAATAGAAGGTTTTATGCCTCTATTTTTTGTGCCTTATTTTCAACTTTACTTTTCGCATTCGAAGGTGATATTGTTTCACATTTGAATTTTAAGAAACTGCCTGCTCTTAATAATTTGCCTACAGATGAAATCCAGAAAGTTTATCAGGATAAGGATGGCTTTATCTGGTTGGCTAGCCGTTACGGGTTTTATCAATATGATGGCTATGAGGCAACGTTATATAAATCAAATCTTTACGCCCCCGGTTTACTGACTAATAACAACATACTTTGTTTGGTGGATGATTATAAACACAACTTGTGGATTGGCACTCAGGAAGGCTTGAATATTCTTAATAAAAAAACAGGGGAGATCAGAAAAATTCTGGCTCCTGAAATTCCTAATAATGTCGTATCTTGTTTGCTGGTTACTCGGGATCATTCTGTATGGCTGGGAACGGATTCCGGGCTGTGCAAATATATTGCCGAAAAAGATTCATTTGTAGTTTATCATCGGGAACAGACTGATGGAGTCCTGGATTATACTGCTATCAAATCTTTATTCGAAGACTCGGAAGGTGATTTATGGATTGGTACATGGTCGTCGGGATTATATAGGTATGTCCCTTCTACCGGCAAGTTTTATGCTTATCCTCAATTGAATGAACGTAATTCTGCTCATGTTATTTACGAAGATACCAATAAAAATATATGGGTAGGTAGTTGGAATTGCGGACTTTTTAAACTCAATAATCCGAAAGACCTGCAGCGGGTATCTTACGTGAACTATCGGCATAAATTAGGTGACAATATTAGTTTATCCGATGATATTGTATATGATATATCTGAAGACTTGAATACCAATACTTTGTGGGTAGGAACACGTAGCGGGTTGAGTATTATGAGCAATGATACTCCCGGACACTTTATTAATTATAAATCCCGCGGCTCTTCTCATTATATTTCTTGTGATGAAATAAATTCCATTATACGTGATAACTCCGGTATGATGTGGCTTGGTTCTATTGGAGGAGGAGTCCTGAATGCAGATACACATCAGTCTATGTTTACCTTTCATAGTTTGAATTTTGCCGATGATGATATTCCGACCACTTCCGTACGGTCTTTGTTTACAGATTCTGACAATAATATTTGGATGGGGATCGGTACCTATGGATTAGCTTGTCTGGAATATGCAACAGGAAAATTGAAGTCGCATTCACAAATGCCAGAATTTACCGGAATGACTATTCCCACAGTTTTTTCTGTCGTCCAGAGAAAGGGTAGTGGAGAAATTTGGTTTGGAACGTATGATGGTGGAATATTTGCTTACCACAAAGGACAAAGGGTAAGAAACCTGACTCCGGAAAATTGTAAATTCTTAGGTTCTTCTTGTGTTTCTGCACTTTATGAAGACAAATATGCTAATTGTTGGGTAGGTACACGTGGAAGTTTAGGTGTACAGTTGGCGGATGGAAATAGCTTTTTATTCGAAAATATGAGTTTTGTAGATGGTGCTCAATTGAATTGGTTTTATGTAAGGGATATAATTGCCGATAGTGATAATAGTATGTGGATAGCCACTTCGAATTATGGTCTGATTCATATTGAAGGTGACATCCGAAATCCGTCTACCTTGAAATATTATAATTATAGTTTTTATAATAAAAGAATGCTGACCAATAATGTATTGTGTTTGCACATAGATAAATCGGGACGTTTATGGGTTGGCACCGAAGGGGGAGGAATTTATCTGTATAATAGACAGAATGACCGGTTTGAAGAGAAAAATCAGGAATATAATATTCCCGGAGATATGGTCGGAAGTATCGAAGAAGATAAAAATGGAAATTTGTGGTTGGGGACGAATGTCGGCTTGGTAAAACTGGGTGCTCAAATGAAAAGTAACGAACCGGTTGTTCGTGTGTACACAGAAGCTGATGGGCTACAAGGAAATTTCTTTATCGCTCAATCTGCTTGCAGTCGGGAGGGAGAATTGTTTTTTGGTGGTTATAAAGGCTATAATAGCTTTATTCCTGAGGATATGGAAGATATTCAAGGAGATGTTCAGTTTGCAATTACGGATATAAAGATATTCAATCGTTCCATAAGTACATTACCTTTGGAGGTGCAACGGGAAATATCTCCATTAACTCCTGCTTTTACTCAGAAAATAGAGTTACCTTATAAATATAATAACTTCAATATAGAGTTTGCGGCACTGACATATAAGAATCCCGAACTTAACCGATACGCTTATCAGTTAGAGGGATTTGATAAGGATTGGGTTTATACAAGCGCCGAGCGTCGTTTTGCTTACTATAATAATTTGAAAAGCGGGACGTATAAATTTAAATTGAAAGTGACAAATGAGAATGGTATTTGGAATGGATATATTCGGGAAATGACGGTTGTTGTGCTTCCTCCATTTTGGGCAACCTGGTGGGCATATATTTTATATTTATTGATTGTCATTGGAACTGTCATTGGACTATACAGAATAACGAAAAATCGTATTTTACTACGGAATGAACTCCGTTTGCGTGAATTGGAGAAGGCGAAAGCGGAGGAGTTGAACCATGCCAAGTTGCAGTTCTTCACAAATATTACCCATGAATTGCTGACTCCGTTGACAATTATTTCAGCTACCGTAGATGAGCTTAAAATACAAGCTCCAAAGCATACAGACTTGTATGTGGTGATGAATAGTAATATTCGTCGGTTGATACGTTTATTACAACAAATCCTTGAATTTCGAAAAGCGGAAACCGGCAATCTGAGGCTTCGTGTATCTCCGGGAGATATCGCTTCCTTTGTGAAAAATGGGGCGGAAAGTTTTCAGCCTTTGATTAAGAAACAAAAGATACATTTCTCTGTGTTGTGTGATCCGGAATCAATCATTGGTTATTTTGATACGGATAAATTGGATAAGATTCTTTATAATCTTCTGTCTAACGCTGCAAAATATACCAAAGAAGATGGTTTTATTCAGGTAACTTTATCCTATGCGGAAAATAAAGATTGGGTGCTTTTACGTGTAAAGGACAATGGGAAAGGGATATCGAAAGAGAAACAAAAGACACTTTTCCGTCGTTTCTACGAGGGTGATTACCGGAAATTTAATACCATTGGTACAGGAATCGGGCTTTCATTAACTAAAGATTTGGTAGAGTTGCATGAAGGAACTATTACTGTGGAAAGTGAAGAAGGACAGGGAACAGAGTTTATTATCCGCCTTCCTATTGACCGTTCTTATTTCAGGGAAGAACAAATTGATGATGAAGTAATCTTACCGGTTCAGAAATTAGTAGCTTATGAAGAAGAAATGGATGAGAAACAGTCTGATGAAATATTAGTTACGGCCGAAAAGGCAAATTCTATATTAGTAATAGAAGATAATGAGGAACTATTGCATTTAATGACGAAACTCTTGAGGCATGAATACAATGTTTTTACTGCTGAAAATGGAAAAGAAGGCATTGCAGTGTTGGAGAATGAAGACATTGATTTGATTGTGTCTGATGTGATGATGCCGGAGATGGACGGAATGGAGTTTTGTAAATATGTGAAGGGGAAACTGGAAATCAGTCATATTCCTGTGATTCTATTGACTGCTAAAAATAAGGAAGAGGACAGGGCGGAAGCGTATGAGGTAGGGGCGGATGCTTTTATAAGCAAACCTTTCAATTTGGCTGTATTGCATGCACGTATTCGTAATTTGCTGAAATATAAGGAGCGTATGGCGCACGAATTTAAGAAACAGCTGGTTTTTGAATTAAAAGATTTGAATTATACCAGTCTGGATGAGGATTTTATGCAACGAGCCATTGACTGTGTGAATAATCATCTGGAAGATTGTGAATTTGACCAACCCCAGTTTGCGGATGAAATGAAAACTAGTAAATCTACTTTATATAAGAAGCTAAAGTCTTTGACTGGGCTGAACACCTCTGCCTTTATCCGGAACGTCCGTTTGAAATCGGCTTGCCGGATTATGGAGGAAAAAGGAAATAGTATACGTGTCTCCGAATTGGCTTATGCGGTCGGATTTAATGATCCAAAATATTTCAGTGCTTGCTTCAAGAAAGAGTTTGGAGTTTTACCTTCTGAATACCTCGACCAATTTGTAGTTGAAAAAGAGCACGAGTAGAAATCTGTTCTGGTTTACCTTTCTATTTTATATTATCTTGTTCTGCTTAATCCTTGTACTTTGTATAGGGAAGGTTTTCTATGCTCTTTTTTATGTCGAATTATCATTCAAAAAAGGCGAATGTCTAAAATTCTACCTCTAAAAAGCATCTTTGGAGGTTGGTAGGAGGGGAGGTTTCTATCTTTGCGTTGTGATTCCTAAGGATCATGAGATTTGTTTATTTAATGTTTAATCTTAATTTTATACTGAATGGAAAAGCGAAAGACCTTCCATGGAAGACAAGTCGGGAAAAAACGGTTACTCCCAATCGTATTCCCTTTGTTTTTATTTCTTTTGATTCCTCTGAACGGCTATGGTGACGATACTCCCATGCCGGAGGTAGTACAACAGAATTCTACAAGAATCACAGGTGTAGTGAAGGATGCCTATGGTGAACCGGTGATTGGGGCCAATGTAAAGGTTGTAGGAACGACACAAGGAACCATTACCGATTTTGAGGGTAAGTTTTCAATCAATGTATCCGGTGCAAGTGCGAAAATCAAAATTAGTTTTATTGGTTACAAGGATAAAGAGGTAACCGCAAAGAAAGGTGTTAGTCTAAATATAGTATTAGAAGAAGACGCACAGACACTGGGTGAAGTGCAAGTAGTAGCTTATGGTGTACAGAAAAAAGTATCTATCACAGGAGCTATTTCATCTATGAAGGGGGATGATCTGTTGAAGACTCCGGCAGGATCTTTATCTAATGTATTATCCGGGCAAATCACCGGTATTTCTTCTGTACAATATTCCGGTGAGCCGGGAGCGGATGCAGCAGATATTTATGTGCGTGGTGTCGCTACATGGAACAATGCGAAACCGCTGATTCAGGTTGATGGTGTAGAACGTGACTTTTCTCAGATTGATCCGAATGAAATTGAGAGCGTGACTGTGTTGAAAGACGCTTCAGCTACGGCTGTATTTGGTGTACGTGGTGCCAATGGTGTTATCTTGATTACAACCAAACGTGGTGCAGAAGGTAAGGCTAAGGTTTCTTTCTCTACATCGGCTGGTGTCAATGTGCGAACGAAGGATCTGGAGTTCGCTAATTCTTACCAGTATGCTTCCTATTATAATATGATGAAAGTAAATGATGGTGGGGTGGCTACTTTTAGCGATGAACAGTTGGAAACATTCCGCAATCATTCTAATCCGTTGATGTGATGGCTTTCAGAGATCATACAGATCCTATTTTATATCCGGATATTAATTGGATTGATTATTGTATGAATAAGGCTGCTTTTCAGTCTCAGCATAATGTGAATATATCTGGTGGAACTAGTAATATGAAATATTTTGTTTCTGCCGGTTTGTTCACGCAAGGCGGTATGTTCAAGCAGTTTAATGCGACAGATGATTTTAACTTTGATTACAAACGATACAATTATCGTGCTAATTTGGATTTTGATGTAACGAAAACAACCTTACTGTCAGTCAATATTGGCGGTCGTATAGAGACAAAGCGTACTCCGGAATCAGGTGAAGATCAGAATCAATTGTTCCGCAAACTTTATTGGGCGGTTCCTTTTGCGGGTGCAGGTATTGTAAACGGTGAACGTGTTGTATCTAATTCTGAAGTTCTTCCTTTTACGGGAGTGGATGGATTGAGCTCTTATTATGGAAAAGGCTTTCAGACAAAGACAACAAATGTGTTGAATGTAGACCTTGCATTGAATCAAAAGTTGGATTTTATCACAAAAGGATTGTCCGTAAAACTGAAAGGTGCTTATAATTCAGAATATGCTAATACTAAGAAAGCGAGTTCATCCAAGGCTTATTATACACCTGTTGCAAATGCTGATGGATCTATTTCTCTTCGTAAATATGGGACTGACTCTCAATTAAGTTATGGGGAACCTGATAACGGTTTTTCTAAGGCGCGCAACTGGCATTGAATTATGCCCGTAAGTTTGGGGATCATAATGTGACAGCATTGTTACTCTATAATCAATCAAAGAAATACTATCCGTCAGAGTACTCTGACATTCCTACCGGATATGTAGGTTTGGTAGGACGTGTGACTTATGATTGGAAAACCCGTTATATGGCAGAGTTTAATGCGGGTTATAATGGTTCGGAAAACTTTCGTCCAGGAAATCGGTATGGTTTCTTCCCGGCAGGTTCATTGGGCTGGGTTGTAAGTGAGGAATCTTTCTTCCAACCGATTAAAAGTGTAGTGAATTATTTAAAACTACGTGCTTCTGTAGGAATGGTGGGTAATGATGTATCACAACGATTCTTATATTTGCCTGATTCTTATCAATATGGTGATGGAGGATATTATTTCGGGCAGAATGTTGGAAATAAAATGCCCGGTGCCAGTGAAGTCAGCCGTTCTAATCCGGATGCCAAGTGGGAAACTGCAGTAAAGCAGAATTATGGAGTGGATGCCACCTTTCTGGCAGAGCGTTTGACGGTTTCTTTAGATTACTTC
>OJMI01002726.1_pt1 | contig 14709 bp, 5 predicted proteins | sample 1597131 | NCBI WGS metagenome assembly OJMI01 (sample SAMEA2452116, study PRJEB22498) | human gut metagenome | reverse complement strand
AAGGTAAGCAAAACGCTCGTTTCGAGCAGGAACCGCAGCAACGGCCGAGGCCGTATCATGACCAGCAACCGCTATAACAGGGACGACACCCAAGCCTGTCAGTTTCTGTACCTCAGGGGTCAATGTACCTACCACTTCCCCGGGATAGACAAACTTGGCAAATTGCTCTTTTTTCACGCCTACGACATCAAGCAATTCTTGCTCCAACTCTTTGGTACGGGGATTGAGAATTTGCGACGTCGAGGCAATCGTATATTCGGTTACCATCTTACCCGTGAGCATATAACTGAGTGCGTCGGGAATGAAGAGTATTTTATCGGCTGCTTCAAGTGCCGAACAATGATTGCGATGCAACGTGGACAACTGGAACAAGGAATTGAAATTCATCACCTGAATTCCCGTCAACTCATATACCCGTTCCCGAGGAATGTGCGTGAAATATTCTTCGGGAGCACCAACCGTATGCGGGTCGCGATAACAATAGGGATTACGCAAAAACGCACCATCTTTCCCTACCATCACAAAATCGACCCCCCATGTATCGATACCGATCGACTCGATGGCGATACCTTCTTGGGCGATTTTTTTCAAGCCTTTGATGATTTCGAGATAAAGGGCATAAATATCCCAATAACAATGCCCTCCAGTTTCTATAATAGGATTTGCAAAACGGGTTACTTCTTTCATATCCATCTTTCCGTCGGAAAGAGTACCCAAAATCGTACGGCCGCTGGTAGCCCCTAAATCCACAGCAAAAAAGTGGCGTGTTTTCATGTATATTTTGCTCTATTTATTTTCAATATATCTATCAAATCCGATACATCGGTTTTTTAGCCGATACAAAAATAAGTCTTTCGTTCCTTGCCACAGGTAGATATTTTGACAGAAAAACTATTCCGATTGACAAAGATAATAAAATCATGGAACTAAAAAAATAATGACCGTATATATACGGTCATTATTTTACATATTGATAAAGGCGGATATTATCAAAATTGATTTTTCAAATTTACCGGCACGAGATGCACAGGACCCAAAAGACCGCTGGGAATAACTTCCCAATGACCATATTTGCCTTTCTTATAGCCCAGATTATTGATATTGGCATCTTTAAAACGTCTCCACTCGATACCTCGACGATCGTACTCGGCAATACTATTGGCCGGAAGATTAGTAACTTCTATATCGATCCGGTTCGTACCGGGACGAAGATAACGCTTCACCATCGTATAGAAAGGCACCGACCAAAGGGTATCTACCGCCGTACCATTCACCGTAACACGGGCACTCTCCCTCACATCACCGAGATCGAGAATCCACTCATCGCACGGTATATCGGGCAAATCAAACGTGATGGTATAGGTTGCCGAACCTCGATTGATCGAAGCTTCGGGTACCGGAAGAGATGTCCAAGAACCGAGCGTATCGATCGTAAATGTACCCGATATGGCCGGTTCACTTTCGGTAAAAACCAATGACCAACCGTTATCGAGAGACAGGCTTACGGGCTGTTTCGTATAGTAAGGCCAAGCATCTCCGGGCACATCTTCATTGTACACACAAACGATGGCCGACTCTCCAGAACGCAACTGCAAATAATACTGCAACTTGCCATCGTGAATACGTGTACGGGCCATTCCCGAACGACCCGAAACCGGATCGTAAATAGCAACGGATTTTCCTGCAACTGCTGGAGTTATCCACCCCTCGACACCCTTACTCTGCAACGAAGCGATGAAATAGTGATGTCCCTTATCATTTTCACGCCGTATATAATGAGCTCCGTAACGGGTCTTCACATCTTCGGGTTCTACACCTGTCATTTCCAATACCTTCGCATAATCGCTACCGGTAATAATGCGCCCCTTACCATATTCCAGTACCTGCTCGGCCGTAAAACCGCCTGCATCGGGCAGAGTCGAAAGCTGTGTCTTAAATGCTTTCCGGCGTTTCTCGACAGCAGCAAAACCGGGAACATCTTGGGGATAATTATCCACAAATACCAATGTAGCTCCTTGTCGAGCCAATGCAAGGAGGTGTTTGAGTACATCATCGGGCATCATCTTGACGGCCGGTAATATGATAGCCTTATAACAAGTACCTCCCGTCGTTACCAACTGTCCGTCGCGATATTTTGTTTTACGTAAAAAATCATCGGAAATATAATCGACATCATACCCCGAATCGGTAATTTGCGCAATCACATCGATGAAATGAGGTGCCCGCTTCGCCATTTTATGAATATCGAACGCAAGTCCGAGCGATCCTTGCTGCTCGTACCAAATATCGTACAAAGGCAGGTAAACGAGAAAGTCATTGTCGGGTTTTCCCATCTGCAAGAATGACTGGCAACGGGTGATATACGAGAACAATCCGGAGGCATCGCGCCATATCGTATTGGTCGGCGACATATTTATCGTCGCATAAAAGAGCCAGCACGGCCACTCGGCATCACGAGGCGAATAGGGTGTTCCATGAAAAAACATGTGGTTGACTCCGGCCGAGAACATGAGATCGAGATCGGGCTTACACTGCGACAACGACGTACGGAAATGCTCGGTAAGCCATGTAAATGTCTCGGAAGAGACATAAGTTTTTCCCGATATATGCGCTCCGGAAGAGGCATATTTAAGCATGGAAAAATCGGAATCGTTGTCTTTCTTTACCGAATCGCGGCGCAAACCTTTAATGCCGAAATCGGTAATACCGAAACCTTCACACTCGGGAATATCTACCATTGCATAAAGATCGATGAGATTTCCGGGCGAACCATGCGCCTGATTTCGTATTAAGCTCTTGTGCTTATGCGCCCAATCTTTCCATTGTTGCGTAAAATTTTCTTTCAACAGTTCGGCAATAGTTTCCCGATAATCGGTAATAAGGCGAGCCCGTATATCGCTTTTTTCGCCTGTCAGTTCAAGCAAATGATTTTCGAGCTTATATCCCCGACGACGAGCAAATTGTTCGAAAAAATCGGGAGTCCAATCGGCTCCGTACACTTCATACGAATCATTGAAAAAAGTCTCGGGTGCAGGTGCTCCGGAAGAAGCAAAGGCCCGATCGAAACGGGAAAAATAATTTGCCACCGCCTTCTTGGAGAAATGGTTCATTACATATCCTTCTCCCCCGGGAGCCGCCCGTTTTACCTTTTGAAACGTTTTTCCCAAAAATGCCGCAACAAGTTTCCACTCTTTACCTTCGGGTGCCGTCCAGTTCAACTCTCCGGTTTCCTTATTGACCCGGGAAGTAAGATTCAAAACTCTCCCGTCGGGAGAATATGCCATCAAACGCAAAAGTTTAGCAACAGGTTTCTGTTTTTTATCGGTTACAACGACCGGTTCGGAGAGCCGAGTGCCCCCATCGAGCGTATATTTCAAAAAAATCACTTTGCTGGCAGCATCTTCGAGCGAAACCTCCGGACCACCGAACGGCCAGCCGGTACCGTTATTCATATCGATATCCAACCCCAAGCGTTTGCCTTCCTCGCAAACAAACGAATACATCTGCATCCACCGAGGCGATAAATACTCTATGTCATTGAGTTCATTATTTTTTACACCGTAAATAGGTGTTATTTCGAGCGTTCCCAATCCGGTACGGGCATAATCGGTCATATTGGCCGTAAGGCTGGCCGAGTCTACCGCACTGCCCAGCCACCACCAACGAGCTCCGGGTTTTGCCTCGGTCGTTACCTCGGGCCACGCCGGTGCCTGAGCCGCCGCCACAGCCGAGAGTCCCACGAACAACCCGCTGCAAATCATACGGGAAATATTCTGTCTGATTGTATACATGGTTTTCATTGAAATGTTCTTTTATTGTTTTTTTCTGAAATCGAAACCGAGGTCGAGATGTATTCCTTCATCTCCCGACTTGATACGAATCGTCCCGGGCTGACTTTTCGGGCCGTGTTGGGAAATCGGTTTAAAACTTCGTATCGCCGGTATTTCCAGCAGGAAAGATATATCGCCCGCAGGAAAGGCTGGCATTGTAAGAGTTGAACCTTGCCGATTTTTCGGCTCTTCGGGCGTAAGCATACGCAAATAAACGCCGTCGCTCATCGAATATACCGTAAAATCCTGCTCCTTATTCTGTATCGTAGCCCAGTATAGATTGGAGTGATAACCTTTAAACTCGGGATAAATGAGATTTTCAAAACTCTCACCCGTAATCGTATTGTTATATGCCTTTTCCCATACACCCATATTGGCTCCCCTCAAACGGTTTTTCCATACGCGATAAGGACCGCCGCCCAACCAACGCATACCGGTTACACAGCTTTCGGGATAACTGAACGTAATTCCCAAATTGGTAATATTATCGTAGGAGGCCGCATCGTCGAGTCCGCCGCCCAATCGGGAGCGATTGAGCATAAGCAAGTTCATATCGAGCAAACCTTCGGGAGACATGCGCCAAACAATCGAATCGATATTACCGTTGTACTTCACGGCAAACACCGCTGTATCACCGTCCATACGGGTCTGTGAACTTTTCACGGAAGCCACCATGCCTACCGGAACAGGACCGTTGGAAAACGAGACAGACTGTTTCCCGCTGAGAACACGAGTAATATACCCCGTCGTTTTATCGAACGTAACCTCGACACCGCCGGCAGAAAGGGTTACACTATTTCCTTGTTCCCGACAAACAGCCGGAGACGAAACAGAAGATGCCTCTCCATGACGCTTCCAATAATCCCGTGCATAACCGACACTCCACGTACGCGTACACATCTCTGAGCCATCGGGATTATAAGCCGTCATTTCCAATACATCGGCATCGAAGAAATTCGAGGGAAGTTCCATAGAAGCATACCCCTGCTCACCGGGCGCGAGAGCAGGCAACAGCACGGTGCCCTCACCGATTTCCTTCTGCACGCCTTTCTCGTCCGCAAGCGGAGATTCGACCTTGTAGAGTTTATAAGTCATACGACACTTATCGAGTGAGGTATAAAGATAGTCGTTCGAGACTTTAAAGCGTCCATTAAAGGAGGGGGTAACAAAAAACTTCTCGACCTGAATAGGCGCCCATATATCGCGCACGGTATAATAACTGCCCTCTTTTTCACGATAAGGACCAAGAATACCATCGGGAGCATTGAAACCGTCGGAGTCGAGCTCCCCGTTCCGGTCGGAACGTCTCACGGCATTATCGCAAAAATCCCACATGAATCCGCCTACAAAAAGAGGGTGAGAGGTATAGTTGTTCCAGAAATCTTCGAGTCCGGCGCCATGTCCCTGATCATACTGTCCGTGCATAAACTCGGTGGGCATAAAGAGCTTATACCCGTAAGTAAAACGTGCCACACCGGTAAGATAAGCGGGATAATGATGCGTATCGAGTTCGTCGAAGTCGGCCCACGGATGAATCACATGGCGTCTCTGCGGATCGTAAAGGTCGAAAAGAGGATCGAGTTTCTTATTCCACCCACCTTCGTTTCCATTGCTCCAAATGATGATGGAAGGGTGATTGACGTCCCGCGTCAGCATTTCGGCCAACAGACGCGACCCGACCTGAGTATCGTAGGAATTCTGCCAACCGGCCAACTCATCTATAAAGAATACACCCAAAGAATCGCACACATCGAGAAAATGGTCATCGGGCGGATAATGACAGCGTATGGCGTTCATGTTCATCTCCTTGATGAGTTTCACATCATCGATGCTTATCTGCTTGTTGGTCGTACGACCTCCGTCGGGCCAGAAAGAATGACGGTTGATTCCTTTGAGAATAACTTTCACGCCATTGACATAAAGGCCGTCTTTCGGGCGGAAATCCACGGTACGGAATCCGACACGCTGGTCATAACGGTGCAATACCGTACCATCATTCCCGCGCAGACTTACCGAAAGCACATAAAGATTGGGATCTTCGGGATTCCATGCACGCACGCCGTTCCAACGTCCCGACAACGTAACGACACTGTCGCCGGCCGCTGCCTGCGCTTGCAGTTTCCCGTAGAGCACCTCTCCGGAGGCCAATGACGAGAGTGTGGCATCGACCATATATGCCTTATCGATTCCCGACAAGAAGACCTGAGCGTCGATAGAACCGTCGGCACGGGCATCGACCGCCAGGCGATCGATATGGCGCACCGGTTTTATTTCAAGAAAAACAGGCCGGTAAATACCGCCGAAAAGCCACCAGTCGGCTTTTCGTTCGGCATTATTGACCGATTTATTGGAAGAATGTTTCCAAACGGTAACTTCGAGTATATTTTTCTTGCCGAAAGATATGAAATCGGTTATGTCATAAGAGAAGCGATAAAAACCTCCTTGATGTTTCGGGCCTACCACCTGACCATTGACCGAGACCTCGGTATCGGTCATCACACCGTCGAATACCAAAGAGATCTGCTGGCCCTGATAGGCTGCGGGAACAGAAAAAGTATGGCGGTAAATGCCCTGCTCCATACTCGGATTTTTCAACCTCCGTACCATACCCGAATTCCGGTCCTTATCCTTATACCATCTTCCGTAAGTATATTCACCGAATCCCTGCAACTCCCATTGCGAAGGGACTTCGATTTTTTTCCATTTGCCGCTGTTGCGGCCTTCGGTGCAATAAAAATCCCACTTCACCGTATTTCCGAATCCTGTACCCGACAGATATATTTTACGGGTTTCCTGCGCTCGGGCAGAAAGAAAAAGGCCGGCACAGAACGCAGCTAAAAGCGTGATGAACAATCTATTTTTCATAACTAAATATTCTATAATCTTCGTTCGGGAGATCTCTCGGAAAAAGAGAATCAGCCAAAGATACGTTTTTTCTTTCAAAAGCGCTATCCCTTCCACATAAAAACAAGATATCCGAAACAACAAATCCCGAATATCTTGATGTGAGTCATTCCCGAAAAAAGCCCGCAGGAAAGAGGTTATTCGAGCAATTTTTTCAATTTACAACCTTTCAGTTGCGCGATCTGTCCGGCAACGACCTCGGCGTTGATACGCGCACCTTTCTCCGAGGTATGCGTCCAGTCGGCATCGGTAAAGCAAGCCTTCACAGCCTCCTGCCCCATCTCGTCGTATATATCGGCAATCAACGTATTCAGGTCGATGCAGGGAACACCTTCCTCCTCGGCTACCCGGCGAGCCCATACGGCATGAGCCGTGTCGCGCATCACCTTCCCGTTTTTCCAACGGTTACGAGGTATCAGCGTACAAAGTATAGGCTGCGCGCCTTTCGCACGGGCATCGTCGATATACTTACGCAAATAGGCGCCATAAGTCAAGACGGTCTCTTCCCGACCGGTCATCTCCACAACACCGGTCGTATCCCTGTCGTCAAATCCTTTTAGCGAGGCCCGGGGACGATTTCCGGCAAAGAGTTCTCCCCCGTCGTTATGGCCGAATTGTATAATGACATAATCGCCTTTCCGCAACGAATCGCATACGACGTCCCACCGCCCCTCGGTAATGAAGGTGCGGCTGCTACGGCCTCCGATGGCCCGGTTGCGGACTTCGGCTTTCGCATCATCGAAATACTCTCCGATGAAGCTGCCCCAGCCCCACTGTCCCCGGTCGCCACGGCCCTGACCGTTTTTCACGGTCGAGTCGCCGATCACGTAAACGAGTGTCTTCTTATCTTTCTTTTCTTTCCGGGCATACGCTTCGGAGGGGCAGAACGACTGCGCCGCCACAAGGAGCCCCAAAACAATCGCAATTTTTTTCATATCGATAAATTACGCAAAAAGGATACCCTGAAAGGTATCCTTTTTGCACAGAATGAGGTTTATTAATATTTCATCATACGAGCCGTGCGGGTCGTATCGTCGGCAATAACAGCGCAGTTATAAACACCGGCAGGCAGGTCATCGAGACCTTTGACTTCGACCATACCGCCCGAAACGGTCAAGTCGTTGCTGTAAACGAGAGCACCCGACAGACTGTAAATTTCCACTTTGACAGTTCCCGTACTTTGCGGCAGAGTTACCGTGAAACGATCCTTGAAAGGATTGGGATAAACAACCACATCTTCTCTTTCCTGAGCAGCTATTTCTTCGATAGCCGTTACGCCGTGCTCATACTTCGACTTGATTTCGAGCTCGGTGAGAGCGTCGTTATAAAGCGTGAATTCATCGATAGAACCGATAAATGGAGAATCGAAATTGACATTGACATTACCGATAACCAAAGCTTCGCTTCCATCGATAGCACCGGTAGCATCATTGGCAGAGGCTTTGAGTTCACCGTCGATGTAGAGGAGAAGTTTTGCATTCTCGACATCACGCACGGCAACCACATGATGCCAGTTTCCGTCGAAATAAGAAGTTGCGGAAACCTCTGCCAACGATTTGGTTACATCGTCATCTACACCAAAATAAAGAGTACCTTTCTTATATTCGAGACCGAACCACTTTCCGGTATTTCTATCACCGTCCGACTTATGACTACCTTTGTGCAAGAGATAACGGCTCTGCGAGCTATTACCGGCAGTCGACTTGAACCACAACTCATACGAGAACGGAGCACTCTCAAATACGATTTCTTCATACGAAGGAACAATCATACCGTCGGTCGTATTGGCGGCATCGAAAAGTATGGCACCATTGATTTTACCTTCACCCCATACCGGAACATACGAACCGTAAGGAGTGGCATCATTGGCCATGATTTCTTCACTAGTAGGCACATTTACGGCCGTAGAACCCGATGTTTCGTCAAACGCGAAATAAGCGACTTTCGTACGCACGGGTTCTTGTCCGGTCGTGAAGTTCCACACCTCTCCCTGCGTTCTGCCGTAAGTATTCTCCACATCGATTCTCCAATAATAGGTAGTATTCGGCTCTACGTCCATCGTGTACGATCTGCTACGTACCGTAGCCACAGAATCGAGGCGATCGGGCGATGTGCCTACATATACGTAATAATAAGGACGACCCGTTACTTCGTTTGAGAATTTAAGCGTTACCGTCGTATATTCGGCGATTGTTTCACCATTTGCGGGAATGGGATCGGTCGAGAGGTCGGGTTCGCCCGGGGCACCTTTGGTCCGGAAAGAAAACTCTGCGGGGAGCGACGCCATATCGTCGGTAAAGGTCGTGAAGCGCAGCGTATAATTCGTTTTCTCCGAGAGCCCTTTCACCGTGTAAGAAGTAACGTCGGTACCGATTGTTTCGACGGTTGTATATTCTCCGCCCTCAGGCATCACTTCTACGCGGATTTTTGCTCCGGTGGCTTTTTCGTGGCACTCAAAAGCCACCGTAATACTGTCGGTACCCAGCGACTTGGCAAGGATTTCCACCGGATATTTCAAGAAAGGAACAGGCGAAGCAGGTATGCTGTTGATATAATTTTCGATATTGAGGTAACCGTTAGCAGCCACTTTCACAGCATCGGTTGCATCATTCGGATCCAATCCATTGGCCTTTTCCCACTCATCGGGCATACCGTCGTTATCGGTATCCAACGGTTTCGGAGCGTTGTAGATATTTCCTACACCGTTTACCAATCCCAATACGGATTCACTCGAAATAATCACGCCTTTATTTCCCAAAGAACGCAACTCATCGATGACGTATTCATCGACTTCATCCCGATCGGGCAAACAGGCACCAACACTATCAACGACCCACTGATATGCCTCCTCGGCCGTCATCGACATCGAAGCAATAGGAGCATGAGGATGTTCCGAAGGATATTCTTCGCTTTGCAACAAGTCTTCAAACGAATCAACACGGGTCGCACGGGCGAAATCGTTCTCGTCCATATCACGACCGTTAAGGACACCATCCCTCGACATATCGGTTTTGTTTCCGCGCTGGTAAACGGTCGTCAACTGATTTCCCGAACCGACCCCATTTCCTCCGGAATTCGGGCCTTGGATAAAATAGTTAGACTGTACATCGGCCCAAATACGTCCTTCGGAATCACCACCGAGGTTGTAACCGCCACCGCTACCCCAGTTATACACCACATTGTTGATGTACTGGTTAAGACCTTTCACCTTATGGTTACGGGTATTATTATCGGCATAGAGATTTCGGTAAAGCGTTACCCCACCCACAGTATTGGTCGGTTGGCAAAGACCACCGGCCGAGTGAGGCAAAAGGCCTTGGCTCATAATGGTTTTTTGAATTGTGATATTTCCTACTCCACCGTTCTTACCGTCGGAATTGATCGAGAATGTCTCATCTTTTCCCCATGAAATGGAACAATGGTCAAATATCATATTGGAACCGTTGGCTATACCAGCGGCATCATTTTGTCCGCGACCACTCATTCCCATACGGATACGCAGATAACGGACGATAATATCGCTGGCTCCGGAAAACGAAGTGCGTTCTCCGTAAATGACAATACCACTACCGGGAGCCGTCTGCCCGGCAATTGTCAGATTCTTGGAAAACACAAGAGGACTTTTAATTCGAATTACACCTGCCACATCAAAAACAACAATGCGATTAGGTTGACTGACAGCATCACGTAAAGATCCCTTTCCCGAGTCATTGAGATTGGTTACATGGTATACCGTCGGATTTTCTCCCGCGCGCGCACCTCGTGCAAAACGGCCGTAACCTTCCGCTCCCGGGAATGCGATCAGCTCATCGGCCACCGCCCCGGCAAGGCAAGCAAATGCCATGCAAAATGTTAGTAAAATTCTTTTCATGTGTATAAGTTATTTTAGGTTTATAACATCTCAAATACAAATAATCCCCGACACTCTCCCTTTTTCCGGAGAAAATGTCCGATGAAGGCAATTCTTATGACGGATAAAATGAAAATTCAAAGGATTGTTTTCATGGTACATCAAAGAATACGGAGGCATTAGAGGTTATAAATAAACAAAATATTACCTCTCATTCGACTGCAAATATTGATAGAAAAACTTTATTAAATGATTTTTATCGAATTACCGATATTCTTGTCATTATGAATAGAACGTAGCGAAGTAAAAAAAACCCTTACCCAAACGCATGTCATTCTGAACGAAGCATTAGCAAAGCAATGAATCCCTTGCAAATCCTATTGTCATTCTGACGACTGTGAGGGAGGAAGAATTTCAAAAGAAACGGGCATTTTTCAGGAGATTCCTCGCATACGCTTGGAATGACATTTGGATTACTGCCCGCAAAAAACGTTGTCATTCTGAACGGAATGCAGTGGAGTGAAGAATCTCCCAAGAAATGAGTTTATTGTGAGATCTCTCACATACGTTCGAGATGACAAATATGTCATTCTGAAAGGCTTTGCTTTGAAGAATCTCCCGCCAAGCGAGAGTACAATCGCCACCGTTACGAATAGGACGGTGGAGATTCTTCACACTCGACCACAGGTCTCGGTTCGGAATGACATTATTGTCATTCTGAATGCAGCGTGAGCGGAATGAAGAATCTCAAACAAATTACAGAAGATTCCTCATATTCATTCGGAATGATAAGCGGACAAAAAGACGAGAGATTCCTCGCATACGCTCGGAATGACACGACTGTCATTCTGACGACCATAGGGAGGAAGAATCTCCTACCAAGAAAGTACGAGCAAAGTGAAAAACCTCTTGGATAGAAGCGTTGAGGGTGAGATGCTTCGCTGTTGCTCAGCATGACAGGGTATTTTGGGGATTCCTCGCATACGCTCGGAATGACAAAAAAGAGGGGCGCACAAATGCGCCCCTCTCCTATATCAAACAATCGTCGGATTACTCAACGATGAGTTTTTGCGTATAAGCCTTGTCGGCCGTCGTTACGCGAACATAATAGATACCGGCTTGCAAATCCGAAACATCGAGCGTCAAAGTCGATTCAGCGGTAGCAACCGATTTCACCAACTGAGCAGCCGAGTTATATACGGCCACGTTTGCCACTTCACCGGCAGCTACGGCAATCGTAACATTTCCGCCACGGGCAGGATTGGGATATACCTGCAAGTTGCTATTGTCGGCATCTACGCTTTCGATAGCATCGGGTTCTGCCTCACCATTACCGGCTTTCGTACATTTGGCCACCAACTTGTATTGAGCAGGAGCAATAACGGTCGTTACATTTTCGCCTTTGATCGGATCATATTCCGTTTCGGTCTCAGCAGGAACTTTCACAGATTTCAATTCGAACGTTGCGCCGTTGAAAGCATCATCTACAATCAAATTGAAGCAATTCTCATCGGTTACGCCATCGACGTAGCTTCTGATGGTATCGGCTTGCATGAGGACGATTTCATCGCCTTCGGCTACCGACCATTTGTCGCGCGGAGCAAGTTTGATGTTGATCTTAGCATCTGTTCCGGCTTCGGTATCGCTGTAAACGCGGATTTCGTTTTCTACAGCAACTACGTCGTGTTTATCTTTGTCGATGATTTCGAACTCGATATTTGCACCGTTGTAGAGGAGTAAATTAGCAGCCGAACCAGATTCTCTTGCGGCAATCTTCATACCGGTAGCCTCAGAATAAATTCCTTTATTGTCCGTATCATAAACGACAATTGCATTGGCAGCATTGATTCTAAGTGTATCTACGGCATCGCTACCGGGTTGCATGGTTCCGTAAAGAGCGGTATGACCACCGATTGTTCCGAAGCCGCCGATTGTTCCGGTCGGACGACAAGTTACCACATTGTTGCTCGATACTTTATTTTGTCCCGTAGCCGTCGTGTTTTGAGGATCGGGGTTATTGAAGAGCACACGGCCTTCCCATACTTCCATACCCAAGAAAATCTGGTTATCGGGAGCAGTAATATAGGTCGTTCCTGTACCTTCTTTGATAAGCCCTACACCGTCTTCACGATAAGGTTTATTTCCTTTTGTCGCAGCAGTAATGGTACCATCGATATGGCTGTCTTTACCGTCGCGGCCAAAAAGGAGAACCAACTGAGGATTGGAGTCTTTATAATAACCGGCAACGATACCTTTTTTGTCTACATTGAGGCTCTTTACTGCCACCATAGCCACATTGGGAGTTCCACCGGCCGATTCACACATTACGGAGGCTCCTTCACCAATAAGCAATTCTATTCCTGTCCAATTGTAGAACAAGCTGTCGAGAAGGAGCTTGTCATTCTTCCAAACATTATAAAGCAAAGAGTCGCCATCGAGCTTAGCATAAAACGCTCTCGAAGCAGAAGTTCCTTTTGCAGACTCTGCCGGGAAAATTATACCGTTCAAACCAGAGGCGGTATCATCGGCTTTAAAGATATTAAGCTTGCCCGTAAATCCCGAGAAATCGGCAGGATGAGCATTTTTTGCACCAGACAAGAATACACGTTCACCCCGAGAATAAACATTTATAGTACCGTTTCCGGTAACATAAATATTGGTATCACTCGTCATATAGGTATAACGAGAGGGATAAAGATTCCACGTAGAACCGTCGGTAATGTTGACATCGGCACCGAAAGCAGCATAGTCGCTGCCCATACTACCTAAATCGACAGTACCCTCACCTTCAATAGTAACTTTCTTACCGAAAACAGTCGTAGCAATAGACGATTTCGACTTACGAGCTACCGTACCACCTTTTATCACGGTTCCGCCGGGCAAGTTATTTACGACATCGGTATACAAAGTTCCGTCGCCCGATTTGGTCAAAGCAGCATCGGTTGCTGTGGCTGCCGCATTGAAAGCCACCGATTCCGACTCGGGAGAGAACGTATACGTAACTTTGGAGTTGTCGACTTGGATTCCGCCGAGTTCCAATCCCGCCCCTACTGTAATCGTGGGAGAATCGGTTGCCAAATCTCCCATCCAACTATCATCTGTCAAAACAGGATAAACAGCATCATTAAATAATGCAATATTACCGGATTTGAACGCTTCTTCTGTACTAGAAGGATTTGCGGGATCATCATTTTCGGGTAGCCACATTGGATGTGTCCCATTCCACGGGAAAAACAACGACGTTGTTACGTCCATATCTTGAAACGCCCCAAACAATTGAACTTGGGCAGTCTGCGCAGACATACCTGCCGAAGCAAGAACAGCCGCTACTAAAAAAGTAATTTTCTTCATGATACTTTTGGTATTAGTTAAGTTTATACTTGAAAAAAATATCTATCAATATGATTTGAGTTTTCTAACAGGCAAAGAAAAGAGTTATTTCGGTGTATTGAAATAACTCTTTTGATATTAAAACTGTTTTTTTTGACAGCGAGTCTCTATTCCAAACAAATTTAGGATTTTTTTACCGCTTGCGGGCAGGACGAGTCCCATGCGCAGCCTCGTACTTTTCGAGTTGTATGCAACCCATGATAAACGGCCCGGTGGCTTTGGCGTCGTTATCGCGCATACGCTCGTGGATATAGTAATCGAACGAGCCGTCGCGGTACTTGCTGCCGCCCAATCCGCCCACGGCGCAACAACGGGTAAGCGTCCACGTCTTGTCGGGATTTTTCTTGAGCAACTCCTTGCGCAGCCCGTCATAAGCCTTCTGCGCAACCTCGATATAGGAAGAGTCGATGTAACCTTTGTTTACCGCCTTAGCATAGGCATACATAAACTGCGACGTAACAGAAGCCTCGGGAAAGTTGCCTTCGCGATCGATCTGGTCGAGCACCTGATACCAAAGACCGTCCTTATCCTGATACTCGGGCAGCGTAACGGCCATGCCCTTGATTATCGTGATGAGATCGGCACGACGGGGGTGATTCTCGGGCACATAATCGAGCACATCGACCAGCGCCATGAACCACCAGCCCATGCTGCGTCCCCAGAAATTGGGCGAATGCCCCGTAGTGGGATCGGCCCAACGCTGATTGCGGCTCTCGTCGTAGGCGTGGAAATAGA
>OJMI01002720.1_pt1 | contig 14752 bp, 10 predicted proteins | sample 1597131 | NCBI WGS metagenome assembly OJMI01 (sample SAMEA2452116, study PRJEB22498) | human gut metagenome | reverse complement strand
ATGTTGTTATTGCTCATTACGGCAGCAAAATCATGGAAGATCCGTTGCTTAAGGACATGTTTCTGAACGGCAGGACACAAGTCGCATGTACGCTTGATTTTACATCCATATTTACATCCATAGATGAAGCTTTGAAAGGAGTTGCAGCCGAAAGGGAAAGAGTCCTTGGTACGCCATCACCCAACAGACTTGTTACAGTGCTTTTGCTTTTGCTTGAAAAAGCAGATGATATTCCGAAAATCAAGCCAATAGTCGAACATATTAATAACAGAAATGAACAAAAACAAAACAGAGACTATTGCCGTGTCGAGATTTGCATTGAACAGGCAGAAGGGCTTGATACAGATGACTGTTTGCCGAAAAATGTTCCGAAAGGCGTTAGCCGCGTGTGGAAACTGACGGATTCCAACAAGACAGCTGCATTTGAACTAATTCTGCTTTTAACTTTGCATGTGTTTAATAAAGCAGGAGGAGTTGAATACATTCGCGTTAAATACGGAAAAGTATACAGCGCGCAGGAATCCTCTCGTGTAGGGTCTGTGTGCGGGCTGATCAACAGTATTCTCGGCGTAACGGTCGTTGATAGAGCAAATCAGGATCAGTGCAGGAAGTTCGATGCTCAGCTGCAAGCCTGCAAGGAAAACGCTGAAGAGAAAATGAACGAATTGACGGAAACATTCCTCTCTGTTGCGCCGTGTAAACTTGAACTCCTTCCGCAATATTCAAAATTATCGCGGAATGCAGATATACACACCGTATACGGAACGGATAAAGAAGGTCATCCGATCTGCGAAATTTTCAGGGAGAATATTCTTAAAGCTGCCCAAGAGTTTTTCAAAAAAGAATTGTGTTCACGGGAGGAACCGTTTTTCGGAGAGTTTCCCCTTAACATGTTCGAAAACGAAAACATTGCCAAACTGATTGAACATCTAAAAGAAAAGGCTGAATTGGCCGACCGGAAGGAAGACAGATACCCTGAAGACGCAAGAAGATATGCTGAGACATGGAAAGAACGCCTTGATAAAGGCATGAAAGAAAAGTTTATCGAGTTTTTTGGAAGTAAGTTTAAGGCTTTAGTTGAGGACGCAGGAAATATGCGAAACGATCTTTGCGCCTGCAGAGATATATTAAGACCGATTTGCTTTGAGGATGGGAACGTCGGTTCGCATACTGATAAACTAAACTGGCAGGGGCTGGACTGCGATAAACTCCTGGAGACATGCGAAGCGAGAAGCAGGTTTGAAATGAATGAGCAGGATAGGATCTGGGGTGAAATACAGAACCGTGCTGCTGACGGCAGTAATACGCAGCAAGACTATCTGCTCAGTTCCGGTGAGCGAACACAGGAGCTCAATAATAACGGACAGGACCGTAAACACAGGATTCAGATTTGTGGTTTGGCGCCCGGCTTTATGTTCGGAGGACGATTGCTGGTGGTTAACCAACGTGGAGCGTTGGGAAATGTACAGACGGAAAACATGGATGAAAGCGCGCAGCAGGGGGAAGAGGAATGATTAAGATAGAGTTCAGTAATCAAGAACGCTTAGGCAGTTTGTGCTATAAGGCAAGTTATACCGAACCCGGAATTAAGAAAACAACTATCAGGTTCGAATCGATTCGACTGATTAACTCTAATAGCCAGTCAGTGAACATATCGACCGGTATAATTGAACCTTACATAGCCGGCGAAATTCACGAATTGCAAATTGACGCTGGAGTTAATGGAATATTAAGACGCAATCCCGGTTTATATCGTTATGCATATGACACTGATGAAGGACGGACAGAAGTCGGAAAAATTTTTATCGGGAAAAAGCCCAGACGTCCGACAATTAAAAAGAAGGGCGTGTGCTTTGGAAAGCGTACAACTGTAACAATAAAGTCGGAAGGATTAGAACTTACTGAAGGTGATGTGGAGATACATTTCACAGGGAGGCGTGACGGAAAAACTGTTAATGTCGCAGTTCCACTTTGCATAACCGGCAAAGACGGTAAATTCACCATTTTGCCCCAAAAAGTGAACATGATATGGAAAATAGTTTACAGCGACACAATAAAAATGATAACCGAGCGCTGAACGGGGCTCATGAAAACCTATTGAACTATAAAAACAAAGGGATAATTATTTTGAAAGGTAAAAACAAACGGGTTAAGAAAATGAGAAAGACTAACAACACGATGACCGAAATCAGAGCGATAGATTACAGCAAGAAAGTTGCCGGAACAGGCAGATATTATTCCTTTTGCCCCAATTGCGGTTGGCGCGGAGACTGTGATGATCTGCTGTTTGATGTTAGCGAGGTTATAATCTCGTATGTGACGGAAGCTGCAAAGGGCACTTTGAGTGAAGAAAATCAAAAAATTTTCAAGAGTCAAGTGGAAAAAATTAAAATCTTGAAATCAACAAAGCAACTTCGCAGCTACACAGAAAAAGGATTTGAATTACAAGGCTTGGCCGACGATGAAAACACAGAAGCACATGAAATTTACAAAAAAATTGAAGAAATAGTAAAAGCTCCAGAAGCCGGTTTTACGCAGAATGAAAAAGAGTCTCTCGCAAAAAAAATAAAAGAAATTATTAATTCGCGCTTTGGAAAAGTGGAGTTAATACCATCACCAGATAATGATGCTGTGACAGGGTCTGTTAGCATCGGGGGAAAACAACTTAGTTCATCGGAACGATATTGTCCTGAATGTAAAGAAAATGGTCAGGTATCACGATATTCCGGTTGTTATCCGGAGATAGTAATGGCATTGCTTGGTGGACCGCGAGTATCGAAAACAACGACCCTTTGTGCAGCTATACACGCATTAAAGAGACTTGATCATGGAAAGGACATAACCGTTTCTTTTGATAACAATGAGAAGCTAACAAAGAAATGGCTAATCACCAAAGAGGACGATAAAGAGGACGATAAAGAGGACGATGACAAAAAGCTTCCATTATATATGTATCGTACGAATCGAAAGGTTGAAGCAACTGAAACAATTACAAAAAATGGGATTGCCTGCTCGTTCCTCGTGAAGATAGGCAGAGCGGGAGTACTTATCTCAGCAATAGATATTGCTGGAGAGCTTTTTAGAACTCTTGCGACACGTGAGAAGCAACAAGCTGAAGCAAATGAAATTTTAAACACATATACAACAAAATATAAGTTTGTTGATTATCTTTGGATTTGCATTGATGCTTCAACCTTGATCCGTGAAACTGCGCAGGCTAATGAACAAGGCGAACAAGTTAAAAAAGCACTTGGATATAAGAATGACGAGACGGGGGACGTCAGATTTACTGGAATAGATGCGATTACTAATTCGTTTGGGGAGGTGGATTTAAGAAGAAGCTCGGAGTATAAGCTGAAAGGGGTAGCCTTGATTTGGGGAAAAATCGATGTATATCCGAAGGAGGATCGCATGGGGGTTGTAACTCAGGAACCCTCCAAAGTGCTTGCCGATTGGAGAAGATACACTGAAGAGTATAGTAGGAATTATGACAATGGCTATGGCGTTATAAATGGGAGGTCTGTTCTGAATGCAGCGGTTATAACAGGTCAATCGAGCCATATTAAAGATAAACTGATGCATTTTGGAGGTAAAGATTTGATCAATGAGGTGGGCCGCATAGCGGAAGGGAGAGCTTGTATTTTTGCAACCTCAAACTACGGACACAAACCAGGCGAGCGTGGAACAATAAATCCATTTAACACAATGCTTCCGCTTCTTTGGATGATAGCGATGGAAGGTAGGATGAAGGTCGAAATTAATCGAAAAGCGGGGTGGTTTGTAGGATTGTTAGACCGGTTAGGGTTAAACTCCGGCAGGAATACGGAAGAAACTACGCTGTCTTCGGAAGCGGATAAAAAGCATTATCTGTGTAATATTTAATAGAAAGGCACAACAAAATGAAAATTAACGAAACAGTATATTGGCAGGCAAACGAAGGGTATCAAACAATAGGCTATGATGGAGAAGAAAAAGATGTACTGGACATCAAACTAAGTAATAACGGTCTGCCTTGTGAAGTGGTGGTTTTTGACGGTAGCGGTAGATTGCTGTTGGCACACGCTGAGACGACGAGCGACACTGCCAAATATATTCATACGTATTGCATTTCACAAATGTCGATGCATGATTTTGCGGGCAGGGGCTTGGAAAAAGTCAATGTTGCTGACTTTATCAAAAAAGTAAGATTTGCAACGGCGTTTGACATTCAACAACTTCGAAATAAGAGCTGTATTTCCAAGGGATGGTACAGCAGCTATGAAATGTGCATTAGTGAAGAAAAGGCAGCTGTGCCGAATACGGATATAATTTGGAAAATAATACGCACGATAATATCATATAAAGGGATGTTTGAGTTAGTTGTCCCATCTGAATATGACCTTATAGCCACATTCAGAAGTTCGGTGGTTGAGATTCTTAAGCATGTGCCATACGGACTATGGGAATTATTCAGCTTTTCTGTAAATGAATCCGATCCGAAAGATAAAAAAAGAGGAGTTGTTTTTAAACAAGGGAATAAGGCAAAAAACGAAGATGAAGATAATGAGTTCTTTGTTGACTTTAAACTGTCAACACCAGGAGAGGAAAAACTGAGTTCGTTGTTGAAGTTGATTTACGATTACTGTCATGACGGTGACGGAAGCTTTCGCAGTAAAGTCTATGAAGATTTTGAGAGTAAATACAGTGGACGCACTTTTCCAAGCACATATGCATATGCAGCTTATGAACAATTATGTGAGTTGGCGGACTCCCGCTGCCAGAACAATTGGAAGCTTTTTTGTGAATATAGTGAAATGATAACAAACAATAAGGACGATGAAACAATCGTCAAGCTTGTAGCAGACTCGTTTAGAGAAAGAATTAGCAACCTTGGTGGTGTATTAACATCCTTTGAGAGCGACTTTTTGCAATGCGAAACTCCGTCACAACTGAAAGAAAGTTTAGATAAACTGAAAAAAAGTTTAGATAAACATTCAATCCTTCTGTCAGCATTGAAGGATAACGGCGTAACTCTTGATGGAGCAACGTCAAAAACATTAATAGAAAGAGCGACCGAATTAAAAGGTAAGGAGCCCAAGGACATCCTAAACGAGACACATGATTTTTATGAGAAGCTGAAAACCGGTGATACGCATTCTCGCATCAGAGAATTTCTATCAAATGCAGCCATTGAGTGCCGCATGCAAGCGCTTGAAGCTGAAAACGGAGAGGCATCAGAAAAATATCTTGAAGATATTAAAGCGAAACTTGAAACTGCGCTCCTTGGAACTTCCGGTTCTTCAATCGACGTTCATGCGGGCAGCAATGAAAAAAACGAAAACGTAGGAGCAGGGCGAGACGGAGCCTGCACGGGATCAAAGCAAGGTAAAAATAGAGGGTCGAAAAGAAAAGGAAAGCAACCTTCGGAGCCGAGAAAAGACAGGAATGATAATGTCAGAGCGAAAGAGGAGCCACAGGACGAAAAAGATACTTCCGATTCCCACGACGCCGGAGATCTTAACGCAGACCGCAGCAGAGGCGAGTCAGATCCGACAGCAACCTTGAAAAAGTTGCTTGAAGAAATGAAAGAACGCCGGGAAGCAACGATTGATGAAGACATTCACGAAAAGTATTCAAAAAACGTTTGTGAAGCAATCGAACGGATAGCAAACGGAATCGAAACAGAGCGATTTGAAAAAATCGTTAACTGCTGCAAATGCGTTGAGAATTTCTTCTGCGAAGGGGACATTAAACGGCTTGAAGCCGACTGCGAAAAAAGAAAGGAAGCTGATAAACAAAAGGAAAGCGTTCTCAAAAGCATGACAGGCTTCAAGGCATTTATTGAATGGTATTGCGAAAAAGGCAAACAGGTCAATTGGCAGGGTGAGTGTATTGACCGCCTGCGTAAAAATATATCGGAGCAAGGTTGTGTTGATTGCAGTGTCAAGGACTTGATGCATGCGGCTCAGTTTGTCTCGGGAAAATATGATATCTATGAAGATCAAACCGTCTATGATGCGGTCAAACTCATTATAGAAAACGGACTGGTATCGATAATGGCGAGCAGAAGCAAAACTCTTGCTGATATTCGAGAGGAACTTCTTTACTTGAGATATCTTAAACCGGAAGAGGGAGATGATTATAAAATCAAGTGTTTGACGGAAGGATACCCTGCCGGAATTTCCGGAAAAAAGAACAGCACGCAGGAAGCAAAAATCGTGAACAGAGGACCGGATTGGTGGCGGAAGTTGAAGGAGAAGCTCCTGTGCCGAAAAAAAACAGACGGCAATTCAGGAGAATCTTCGCCGTTTAAAATTAAGCTTGGCATTGCTCTGGACTTGATTAGAAAAATTGAGGTGAGTCTCAACGGTGACAATGAGCGGTCTGGTGATTCCGATTGGGATGAATGCAAAGATGTGCAGGCCAAGAGGGACTGCATAAGAATGCTTAAAAAGTGCAAGTTGAGTGAGGACAAGAAAAAGAAACTCAAGCAAATTGAAAATGAACTGAAAAAAGAGTTTGAAGAGTCGGAGAGCCAGTATATGGACTCTAAATCGAGCAATATACGGTTAATTATAATCCTGGCTTTGGTCGTGCTTATTCTTTCGTTTGCGGGGATTTATTTGTATAATTATTTCTTTGCAGAAGATGAGGAGCCGATTCCGACGCAGCCGCCGGCAACAACATTACCGACAGAAGCGGAATTGGTAGAGCCGCCGGATAGAAGTGTGAAAGAACAGTATAACGAATGGGTGCGAAAGCAGTATACAAGTGCACAGGGGTCCGCGCCGACCGAAAATACATCCAGGTAGACAACAAACACATCAGAACTCGCTGTGCCTGTGACAACAGCAGGGTCTCAGCAATAAGTAAGGACATGTGAAAATGACAGCGCGGTGTCTGTCGGCACTGCGCTGCTCATCTATAGAGAAAATGAAGAATAGGAGAAAAACAAATATGGCAAATTCGGACAGGCAATCTTTTCTGGACAGAATAAGAGTATCCAAACAGGAACTTAACGAAAATAAAAATAATAACCAATCAAACTCTGAGGATAACACTGAAGAAACGGGGCCGGATAAGGGCCAGCGCGAGCGCGACTCGGCTCAAGAGATGCAGACGGACAAAACCGAACGTGACAACGACGGAGGACACGACCGCTGATGCTGAATCTATAGTTTAATGAGGTGTTAATATGCCAATTATTACTGAAACACTATACGGAAGTCGTGCCGCGGAAAACGTGCCGCTTTATAATTTACAGGATGAATTTCAATTTGTGACTCCTGATGGGAAAACCGGCTTTTCGCTCAGCGAGGAGATCCTGTCCCGCGGCCTGCTGTGCATCGGTGGGACAGGAAGCGGTAAAACAAACACGATAAATCAGCTTGTCAGCCAGATTAAAGCACGTATGACCGACAACGATGTTATGATTGTGTTTGATACAAAAGGTGATTTTTACGAAAACTTTTATAGTTCGGGCGACAAAGTAATCGGTAATTCAAAGCAATTCCGCAGCATAAGCGAACGTTGGAACGTGTTCTGTGAGGCTGCGGTGGATGGAGAAGATGATGACAGCATTGTTGTGAACATCAATGATTTGTGCAGGTGTTTGTTTAAAAAATATGAGTCATCAAGTCAACCCTTTTTTTCAAATGCAGGACGCGGTCTTGTTGCTGCTGTGATGCTTTATATGATGCGCGAGAAAAGAGATGGCGGTGGCACAAATGAGCAAATATGCAATATGGATTTAGTAGATTGGTTCGAGAGATCGCTTGCTGATGATTACAAGCAGATGGTTCAAAAATATTCGGATCTGTCAAACGTGAATCTGTACCTTGGCGACGGAAAAAACAATCAGGCATTGGGTGTGCTTTCAGAAGCAATAGTAATGATAAAGGACAGCTTCTTTGGTGTGTTCGGTGAGGCAGGTGATTTTTCAATACGTGAGTTCGTGCGCAAAAAAGGAAGGAGAACGCTTTTCATCGAATATGATATGGCGATTGGTGAAGCGTTATCGCAGGTATACAGTCTCTTGCTTGGCCTTGCACTTAAAGAGGCACTCGGCCGACAGGAAAAAAAAGAACGAGGAAATGTATACGTTATAATTGATGAGTTTAAACTTCTGCCCAACTTGACTCATATTGATGATGCCGTAAACTTTGGTAGGAGCATGGGCTTAAAAGTTGCTGCCGGACTGCAAAGTATGGCGCAGCTTTATGATGTCTACGGCAAAGATAAGGGGCTCAGTATTGCAGCAGGGTTCAGCTCTGTTATGGCATTCCGGTCAAACGATTGGCTGACAACGGAGTACGTGAGGGATGCGTTCGGATTGAACTATCTGAGCGAGACTACATTAGCCGGCAGTTTGCCCTCAACCGAGCGGAGGGAAGGCCATGTGGTTGAAGCGTGGGAAGTCAGCAAATTGAAGCCGGGAGAAGCATTTATAAGAATCATTGAGAACAGCCCATTTAAGTTTAAGTTTAAAGAATATGAGAGATAGAAAAGAAATAGCAGCCAGCAACGGCATATTAAACGATTTTTTTCTTGCGGGATCACAGAATTCGGGAATGATAAGAAAAACGGTGATTTCCGGTTCACTTAATGTTGTCAGAACAAAGTTTGCACTTATGCTTGCGGAAAACGTATGCCGCAACGGGAATCCTGTTGTGATTGTTCATAGGTCAAACCTTGTTTTCAACGAAAAATACAGGTCAGGAACGGCTGTATACAATGGGGAAGAATATGTTCTGGATCTCTTTGGAGATATTTCGGAAAACGAATTGGCAAGCGTGCTGTATGAAGTAGGGAAAAGCACTGCAAATCTTGGGATTGAGGCAAAAACCGTGATTTCGATAGGAATCGAAGCATTGAAAAAGAACGGAGATTCGATTGACCTGCTGACACTGTGCAGCTTTCCGTGGGAGATGATATCAGCATTTATTTTCAACAGCAGAAATATTGATGTTTCCGATAAGCTGGTTTTGATCCAAAGACTTGCGCCGTTTTCAGAGCAAATACCTGCGGTTGCGGCCTTATTTACCGAATTCAAGGTCCATTTGATGGAAAAACAGTGTGTTAATGTTAAAAAAATAAGCTTGAGCAAAGTTCTTCAAGGCGATGCCTGCATTGTTTCAATTGATGTCGGAACGGATATAAACGATGTGCTTGCTGAAACTCTGTTTTCTTTGTTGAAGTTGAATAAGGAAAAGGGTTATCGTTTTTTGAGTGTAATTGATTCAATTCCTGCATCAAACGAAAACAGCATTGCATTCAAATTGTACAGAAGCACTGATGTTCAGTCTCCCGTTATGATTGTTTCCCCCGATCTTGCTCAGAGTTATGCCGGAAAACTCGGATTGTTCAATGATATTGTTGGGTCGGGCACAAATGTTGTTGTGCTTGCACACACATCAGGATACAGTGCGGATGTGTGGTCAACATACTTTGGCGAGTATTATGCGCAAAAAGAAGAGGTTTCATCCGGAAACTCAAGGGAAAACTATAGGTTTTTCAGCAAAACAAGCAGCAACACGGTTACACGCAGCGAAGAACGCAGACGAATTATTCTGCCTGAAGATATAATTATGCTTGATACAAAAATGGCTATTGTGCAGTGCGGATATAAGGACGGCGAACGGGGGTGGCGCTACAATGTACTTGATTTAAGTTGTCTGGGGGGTAACAAAAGTGGAAATTGACTCAAGAAAAACAATTCTTAAAATCTGCATACCAACGGTTGCTGGCTTGCTCATTGGAATATATTTTATTTGCCGAGGTGGAGACGCAGGGTATTTGCTCATTTTGCCGATATATCTGATAGGACTTGTGTACGGGATAACGCGCATCGGACCATGGATGATTGCGTTCCTGCGGTCAATGTTTAAAGCAATGGCATCATTATTCCTATTCAGAATGTTCCTCTGGGCTATTGTCATTCTAATACTGGTTCCCATCGGATTGGGGCTGCTGACACTCGTGTGTTGGATTGTTGGGTTCCCAATGGCGGTTATGGAAGTAATAAGATTGATCAGGGAACGAAAAGCTTGCGGTAGCGGGACGCGGAGAAGACGCTTCCTGCTCCCTAATCTGAGCCTTCCGAGCAGACGGAAAAGAAGGAGCAGGCGGGAAGAATATGATGATGATTACGGAGAGTTTTAAAAAATTTCCGATTCGAGTTTATTCGGGATAAAACAGAACACGCGTAAAGCTTCGGAGAATGACGGCTGCTGCATACGTGCTCAAGATCTCAAATGATATTAATCCAACAAAGAAAGGAAAACGCATTATGCCAATTAACACCGAACAATACAAGAACCAAGGCTTGAGTGGACAAGACAGAAAAGCCATAGTTGAAGCCAACCTGAAACGGTTGGATTACGCTGAAGGCAACGGTCTTCTGAGCAAAGCAAAAAAAGAACTGCTGCCGGGGGAGCTGTATCTTTTTATCAGCTCCGGCGGAACGGGACAAAAGGCACTTCGCAGCATAAAGGAAACGATTAACAAAACCATAGATCCCAACTATCATGCTCAGGTTCGCTACCTTGTTGTTGACTGTGCGGAGAATGAGCTTCTCAAGCTTGTTGAAGACGGAGTCTTTGAACAGAGCGAGATCATGTTAATTCCTTACCAAGGCGCTCATGACACAATCAGTCCGCAACACATTGCGCCTGATAAAAAAGAATGGGTGGATCCGGACCTGTACAGTGCGACAGGAGGAGGTATTCCCGGAATGCATCCCGGTTTTGAAAGCGACGGAGCGGGTGCTTGGCGCCAGCCGGGCAGGGTCAGGCTCACCTCAACCGGAGGCATTAATGTTATCAATAAAATACAGGAGGTCATCAACGGCATACAATATCCCGCCAGAACAAAACTGAAAGTCTTCTTCCTTTGCAGCGTTGCGGGAGGAACGGGCAGCGGAACGATCGTTGACCTTGTGTATATGACAAGGCATGTGCTTGAAACAAATTTTGCCGGTTTGTATAATAACACACGCATATTCGGTTATATTTTCAGCCCTTCAGCATGCGAGGGCGGAATTAACGAGGATCGTAATCCGGGAGCGAATCACTATGCGGCGATGAAGGAAATTGCCTATCTCATGAGGCTTGGCGACCGCGGCGAAAAGATAAAAATGAACTACGGCATCACAAACGTAACGTTCAACAGGAATATCTTTGACACATGTATGATTGTTGACTGTGATACTCCCGCTTTCGGTGGCTTCAATAACCCCGCAAAGACCGCAAGGAATGTTGTTGTTCAATCCATCCTCGGCAGTATGACCGCAAGGGATGTTGTAGGCGGTGAACGGGTAAGCCTTGTCGATTCAATATATTCGAACCGTTCGATAGAGGTGAACACAGCGATCGCAAGCCTGCCCCTTGACAGGTACCCGCGCTACGCAGGCTACAGCTTCAATGTAGCAGGTTTTGCCTCTGTAAAGGTTCCTGTTGAGCTGCTGACGAGCGTGGTGGTGCACAACATATTTGAAAAGCTTTGGAATGCATGGAATGAGGATCCCGGGAAGGATGCTCATATCAGATTCCTTAATGACTGCGGGATTGAGAGCGAAAGGTTAATTGCGAACATACAGTCAACGAATGAGCTGCTCGATAAGGTTGAGCAAAAGTCAAGGGAATTTATCCGCAGACACGGAATCATGGCCATGATCAACGTGGCAAGGGAGGCGGCGAGACTGTTGGAAAATGAATACATTCCGTATGCGAGCGATAAAGCGAGAAACGCCTGGTTTACTAAGGAAAGTTGGATCAAAACCACGTTTTTGCTGACAGCGGTCAAGGATCACCTTATCGGTCTTAACAACACCGTTTGGGAAACGTCAAGGATCGTGCTTGAAACTTTCCAAGGTCTTCTTAAAAAGGAAAGCGGAATTCTGACCGATGTCAACATATTTGAAAGAAATTTCAATAGGACGCTCTACTTCTGTCCGATCAACCTGACGCAGAGCATGGCGACACAGAGGCAGGCAAATGCACTGATGAAATTCATCACCGGCATTTATGAAGGACAAGAGGATAGGTTTATTGAGGATTTCATTGATGAGATCCTGCTTACGGACAACCTTGCGAAGCTTGCAGGCGTAACATCAACGGATGCAGGTATCAGCGCAAGGCTCGACCCTGCCGGGATGATAAGGGACTTTATAGAGAAGCAGTTCAGAACCATAATTGATGAAAATATCGAGGTATTCCTTGTTAAGTTCTTCTCCGGAAACCCGCAGGCAGAACCTACGCAGCCCGACCCGAATGACCCTGCAAAAAGGATTGCGACAGATGCTTTGAAGGGAGCTGCAAGGGAGATATATAACACACTTACCACAAAAGGTGCGGCAATGGCAAACACCCTGGACAATATTGAGAACAAAGTCAGCGGTCGCAGGTTTATTGCCGTCCCGGCAAGGTGCCCCTATTTGCTCGAGGAGATCAAGAGATGCGCTGAAGCAGATGGCAGCGATATAAGAGTTTATCAATCCGACCTGGAGGATGAAATACTTATGATGACGATGCTTGAAGGACTGCCCGCTTTTGCTTTCCATTCCGTTATGCAAAGTGAACCCGTCTATGAAGCTCATTGGAACGACTTCCCCGGGATTCATATTGAGCAATGTGGAAGCGGCATCCACAATTGGGTAAACCTTCCCAACCTTGTTTTCAGAGGAGATCAGCCCAGAGAGCAGAGGAATCTTAGAGCCGCAAAGGAGGACTACGATACCGCCGTTGCCCTCGGCATGGTTATGGATTCCCCGAATTATCCCTATCAGCCGATCAAATCGATCTTCAGGCTTAACAAAACTCAAGACGTTGGATCCGTCACGGAGAGATGGATGATACCGGAGTTAGAAGACTATATTTCGAACAACCTCCCGGACAACCTTGACGAGCTAAACATTGAATGCTGTTTAGAGCAGTTGGAGTGGAGAGGCGTTATCAGTCGTGTTGACCTTACGCAGCGGGGAGACAATCTAAGCGCAATTGGGTCAGAGCTGCCTGCTGACTTCTACTACGATTACGCTTGGCACACCCTGCGGCAGATGTTTCATCTGTGGCATGCGGTGAAGGAGACCATTCCGTACGTTGCAGAGCTGTCCGAGGCGATTCAACGCAAGAAAGCAAGACTACTCTGATGAAATGACAGGCTGAGCAGCGAATGCTTATGAATGTTACAGAACGGCGTTGCCGATGGACTTGAATGCGATTACAAGCATACTGTGTCTGTCGGCATGGCTGTTTAGTAATGTGAGTATAGGAACTGTGCCGGGAAGAAAAAACAATGATAAAAAGTGAATTTGTCAGTAAAGTAATATGAGGGAGAAAATATGTCCGGGTGTTTAAACAAACTGATACCGAAACTGATATTGATAATAGTCGCGCTGCTGCTGGTTGCAGCAGTGGGCGGTGCGATAACCGAAGACGGAAATCAAGACGCCTTTGATACGGCCATGGAGGAACTGCCTTTTGCAGGCCCGATTTCAAAGGTACTTTGCAATTTTATGAAATTGGATAAAGGTGAGGAACTGCTTTCGGCAAATGATTTAATTACAGACGTATTAAAAGTATTGATCATGTCATGCATACATCCTGCAATTGCACGGATTCTTTCACGCATTTTCCTTAAGCTTCCGGCAGGTTCTGTTTACGATCAAGAGGCATACATGGAAACGATGTCGTATCGCATAAAGGAGTTGGTTGTGCTTGTTTTGACTGCAATTCCGGTTGCTTATTTGACGGGTGTTGGAGTTGGTGCCGCAAAAAATGCATTGGAAGAAAGCATTGGTGCTGTGTTGTCCTCGATTTCACTTTCTGTTGCAACAATCGCTGTTTTTTTCATTTCTGTTAGCCTGTTTTTGAAAGGCGGAGTGTCGTTCGGCAGGGCGGTGCTGATAAGAATATTCAGCACGGTTATAGGAAATTTACTTAAAACAATTGTTGTTTGTGTTATAAAAATATGGATATATCTGTTGATAAAGCAAGGCGAATATTCAGCTTTGTTGGCGGCGGCGGCAGCACTGTTCATTTTGCTGGGATTGATAGAATTCGGAGTCAAATATATGATTTCTGCCATTGTAAGATAGCAATATTAACAACTGTTGACGAAGAAGGGACTTAACGCGTTGTTTATTGTTTCGAAGCGATAGCCGAACAAAAGACGTAAACATGGACATTCAACATCACCCCTGCCTGCTTTTCGCAGGCGGGGGTGTACAGTTTGCATAATCGAAAAACTTGAGGCAATCTCCGAAAGATTGTTCGGAAGATTATTTGTTTTCGAGGTATTCGTTAATTTTTTCAACGAGAGCATCGCAGTCGATACCATGGACGCCGCAGGCCTGTTCAAGGTCTTCGCCGCTTGCCATGACGCAGCCGAGGCAATGCATACCGCTCTCCATGAGGATATTTGCAATGCCGTAATCGGTTCTGAGAATTTCTTCGATAGTCATCTTTTTGTTGATAGCCATTATTGTTATCTCCTGTTCAAAATTATTTTTATTGTCGGCAGGGGCGGGGAAAAATATTCGCCGCCGCGTGCGAGAATACGTTTTTATTCGGCCTTTGAGGCGTATTTAACCGCAGCTTCGATAAAACCTGTAAACAGCGGGTGTGCATTATCGGGGCGGGATTTGAATTCCGGGTGATACTGAACGCCAACAAAGAACGGCTGATCCGTCAGCTCCACCGTCTCCACCAGACGGCCGTCCGGGCTGGTGCCGGAAATGACCAGACCGGCGTCCTGCATCTCCTGCCGGAAGTCG
>OJMI01002698.1_pt1 | contig 14841 bp, 14 predicted proteins | sample 1597131 | NCBI WGS metagenome assembly OJMI01 (sample SAMEA2452116, study PRJEB22498) | human gut metagenome | reverse complement strand
CAGAGCAATCTCAGCCGCCTGCATATTCTCTGTGACATCCTGATGATACCCCCACAGACGGGTTCCTGCCGTATAATTCTCATCCAGAGAACCGCCACATCGTGTGTAGATACGTCCCTTCTTCGGATGAATCCATGCATAGGTATTCTCTGATTTGCCCTGTTCGATCATCTCCTTGACACTTGCCTGCACGGAATCAATGGCAGAATCCACGATTCGCTTGTACCAGCGTTCGTAACATTCCTCCGGTGTCATATCCTCGTAAAATCCAGTGATCTCTCTTGCCACGTCATCGAAATACATTCTCGGCTCTTTGCCCTCATCCATTTCGATCGCCCAGAGTCCAATTTTCGCATTGGTCAAGATTTCGGACAGATCCTTCTGGAAATCCATATCGTTGTGTTTCCGCGTTTTATCATTCAGCGCCATGTTTGTCGTTCCTCTTGTCGTGATTATTTACATTATTTTACAAAAAAATATCCTTTATCATCATATCTGATAAAGGATATTTTTTCAAGATATTTCAAGCCTTTTCTACTTTATCTTATCTATGTAATCAATGATGAAATCGACAGTATCGTCTTCACTCATCAGACTACTATTGATAAATATATCATAGCTTTCCAGTGCACCCCATTTTTTTGAAGTGTAATAGTTATAATACGATGCACGCGCCTTATCTTCCTTTACAATCTGCGCCTTTGCTTTATCCGGAGTCAGATTAAAACGCTCGGAAACATTCTTAATACGTTCCTCCAATGGCGCATGTATAAAGATGCGAACCAGATTCGTATTGTGACGCAATGCGTAGTCCGCACAACGACCTACAAATACTGATGGTCCTTTATCTGCAAGTTTCTTAATCGTATCATATGTTGCCTGAAATGCCTGTTGGTTCAGATTTGTCTGATAGCCTGCACTTGTAAATCCATAGCTATATGGATCTGAAACAAGCGAATACAGAAAACTTCTCGTTGGTTTCTCATCCAGCGATTTTAGGAATTCCTCGCTCAACCCGCTTTCCTTAGCCGTCTCATTGATCAGTTCCTTGTCATAGAAGTTCGCGGAAATCTTTTCAGCAAGCTTTCTACCAATGTTACGACCATTACTGCCAAACTGTCTACCAATCGTGATAATTGTCTTTGCCATAGATAAGCCCCCTTTACACGCCTTGTACAAGTCACTTTTGACTTACTCTGATTATACATTTTTTTGTGCAAATTGTCAAAATATTTTATAAATTTTCGTACTTTTTAGCTATATTGTTGAACTTTTCAATGTTAGAATTCACACGATTCTCCATCGTTTTATATGTATAGTTCACACGCAGCTGCATCATGATATCGTTATAGTCATTCTGTGCCAGCACCGGCTCCATCCGGATATACAGATCATCCGGGTGGAATTTCGTCTTCAATGCACGAAGTGCATCCTTCTCGCCAAGCATCTGCCGGAACTCCTTCGCACGTCCGGTAAAATTCAATGTACCATCGATCAGATCCCCCAAATCATGGCTTGGATAGATTGTGATAAACTGAGCATCCGGCCATTTCTCCGTATTCAGAACCTTTCCTGCACGCATACCGATCACGATAAACTGACGGATTCCAAGATCATACAGCGGCTGAATCGGCTCATTGTCTAACAATCCCCCATCCCGGTACTTCTTCCCGTCGATTTCCACTGCCTCATACATAACAGGAAGTGCCGTAGACGCAAGCAGGATCTTCCGGATCGTATCCGCGTCATAGTCTTCGAGTCTGCGGTATTCTACCTGTTCCGGCTGCTGTGTCTCATTTAAGCGGCTGATTGATACATAGATATCACGGAAATCCGCTTTGATCTTCTCCATATCAATATATTTCTCGAACATCGCAAGCATTTCATTCCGTGAGAAATACATACGCTTTTCAGCAAGCATGTTCAGGTCGATATCAAAGACCGTATCCATATCGATCTCATTCCACGCCTGATACATCCGCTCCATATCGTTCATCGAATATAACATTGCATTGACTGCACCGATTGATGCACCCGATATCGCCGTCACATCCTCGAGCAATCCCTGTTCCTGTAACACCTTCAATACACCAACCTGATATGCACCCTTGCCGCCGCCACCGGCAAGCACCAGTCCAATTCCTTTTCCTTCACCCATATACACGTCCTCCATTTGCTACTTTTTCCAACCCATTTTCCAATCTATATCAATATTAGTTTACATAATACAATTATTGTTTACTATTATATAATACAACCTCTGGTTTGATGTCCGTTTCCTCGGTCATAATCGAATCTACGATCTGAATCGCATACCCGACCGCTGCAGTATGACAATCCGGATGTGCCGCCAGATACCGGTCATAATACCCGCCGCCATAGCCGATCCGGTCACAGCTTCTCGTGAAGACTGCCCCCGGCATCACGATCAGACAGGTGCCACCGGTCTTTTCCGGTTCTAACTGTACCATGCTGTCCGGTTCTAATATATGATATGCGCCCTCGACAAGCGCAGTCTGTTCATTATATGCGTAAAAATCCATGGTATTCCCGTTGACACGCGGCAGATAGATTTGCTTTCCATCCGCTCGGAATTCCGGGATATATTGAAATAAATCGACTTCTTTTTGAATCGGCACATAGAGACACAGTACCGATGCTTCTTTATACACCTCAAGCGCGCGCAGCTTCTCATAGATTTCCTGCGCAGCCTGCTTCTGATATGCTTCAGAAAGATTCCTGCGCTTTGCAAGAATCCCCTTCCGAAGTGCTTTCTTTGATTCTGAAATTGTCATGTAAACCATTCCTTTATCTACTTTAAGCGGATCTGGATATACTCACTCCGCTTATTCTTCGGTATATCCTTCACATGTGTGATACTTCCATCAGCTTCCTTGATATCAATATTATCAAGCTGTGTTTTCAGGTTGCGCTTCACACTTGCGATATATGCCTTACGGAGAGCTGCCTGCTCTGCAAGCTCTGCTTCTGTCAGTCCCTCCACGGTCTTACTTTTTCTTGCCAATTCGTTAATTCTCTGGATATCTGCTTCGTTCATGCGATATTCTCCATTTCTATTCTTATTTCTGGTATCCTTTATGCACGATGAAATCAACCGTATCAAAATCGTCATTCTCATGTGCTAAGAACAGGGTACCCACTGATTTTCCTTCCATCAGATCATAGATCCGTGTCAGATTCTCGGCGTCCATGATTGCCATATCCGCTCCGGAATCTGTTGCGATCCGCGCAGCCGCAATCTTCGTGGACATGCCACCCGTACCATAGTTTGTCACGGCATCCTTCGCCATATTCTTCATCGTATCATCAATCGTCTCTACCAGTGTCAGCTTCTTTGCTTCCGGATTCTTATGTGGATCATCCGTATAGAATCCATCAATATCCGTAAGCAGAATCAGAAGGTCTGCCTTGATCAGATGCGCCACGATCGCAGACATTGTATCATTGTCACCAAACTCGATTTCCTCTGTTGCCACGGTATCGTTCTCATTGACAACCGGAATGACACCCTGCTGTAACAGCTCATTTAATGTATTCTCGGCGTTTCTGCGGCGCTCCGGATCTGTAATCGCGTCAAAGGTCAGAAGAACCTGTGCAGCCATATGGTTATACTCCATGAAAAGCTTCTGGTAGATCATCATAAGCTGTCCCTGTCCGATCGCAGCACACGCCTGCTTCAGGGATACCGTCTTCGGCTTATGGCGCAGTCCCAGCATCTCAAATCCAACACCAATTGCACCGGACGATACTAATATTACGTCCTTCCCCTGATTCTTCAGGTCACAGATAATGCGCACCAGTGTCTCTAACTTCCGGTAATCCGCCCCGCCGGTTTCTTCATGTATGATAGAAGACGAACCGATCTTTAATACGATTCGTTGTTTATCCTTCAATGCTTCTCTGATTCGTTTCTCGTCCACGTCTTTTTCCCTCTTTATACTATGTTATTGATATATGCAGCAACCGCCTCTGCCACCTTGATTCCATCCACAGCCGCGGATGTGATACCACCTGCATACCCTGCGCCCTCTCCACAAGGAAACAGACCTGCATAGTCACTTCGATAGGTCTCATCACGCACGATGCGCACCGGTGACGATGTCCGGGATTCTATACCGGATAACACGGCATCCCCGGATGAAAAGCCTTTTAATTTGCGGTCATAGTCCAAAATCCCTTCAATTATAGCATCATTTATATAGGCTGGCAAACACTTATTGAGGTTTGCAAACTGACAGCCTCCACGGATGTTTGGCTTCACACTTCCAAATTCAGTTGAGACACGATTCGCCTTATAATCCGCAAATAGCTGCACCGGAATCTTACCATTTCCAGCCTCGTAGGCGAGGTGCTCATATTTCTTCTGGAATTCCACACCGGCAAGCACGCCGTAGTCAGCGAATCCATCCGCCGCAAAATCCTCCGGTGTGACATTTACAACGATCGCTGAATTCGCGTTTTCCTCATCTCTTCCGTGGTTGCTCATACCATTTACCACACTCTGTCCTTCGCCGGACGATGCATTAACGACGAATCCACCCGGACACATACAGAAGCTATATACACTGCGCCCCTTGGTTGAACGGTATGTCATCTTATAATCTGCAGCCGGAAGCAGCTTCGCCTGCCCGCTCGTGCCGTACTGGCTCGCATTGACCTGTGAATGCTCGATCCGGAGTCCCATTGCAAATGATTTTGCCTCCATCGTGACACCGGCCGCCTGCAACATAGCAAATGTGTCTCTTGCGCTGTGTCCGATCGCCAGAATACAGGCAGATGTCTCCACTACGATCGTCTGCTCGTTCTGCAGATCTTTAATCGTAAGCGACAGACATGTATCGGATCTATGGGAGATCGCGGTAAGCTGATGGGAGAAATGAATCTCTCCGCCAAAGGATCGAATCTCCTCCCGCATTTCCTTCATCACATGCTTTAATACATCCGTCCCGATATGCGGTTTGTTCAGATAGCCAATCTCCTCTGACGCTCCAAACCGTATAAAATCATCAATAACCGCCTGAATCCGTCCATATTTGTCCTTGATTCCGGTATTTAACTTTCCGTCCGAGAAGGTTCCGGCACCGCCCTCGCCGAAGGATACATTGGAATTCGCACAGATCGGTGTCTCTCCCTGCCAGAAGCCTTCAACATCCCTTGTCCGTTCTTCCACACACTTTCCACGCTCATATACAATCGGTCTGTATCCGGCACATGCTAATTGTAACGCCGCAAAATATCCCGCCGGACCAGCGCCAATGATAACTGGGCGATATATGGACACGTCCGTTTTCTCGTTACAATCGTCTCTGCATCGATGCGGAAATGTATATTTCTCATCTTTAGTTAACATAATATTTTTATTGTCTATTATGTTGCGAGGAAAATCCTGTGATCGTTCAAATTCCACATCAACCGTATAGATATGAAGCAGATTTCCCTTGTCTCTCGCATCTAAGGATTTCCGAACGATCTGATATGTATACGGATGATTCGTCCTGAGCGTCTTCTGTATTTTCTTTTTTAAAGCGCTTGTTTCGTCTTTTTGTACTGGTATCTTAATCTGGTTAATTCTTATCATGACATGCTCTCCCTGCGCGTAATCCTGTAAGTAACGCAAACGTCAGATTATATCCGCCGCAATCTCCATCAATGTCCAACATTTCTCCCGTCGCATACATTCCGGGATGTCCCAGACATTCCATCGTCTCTGGCTGAATCTCAGTCAGTCGGATTCCACCTGCGGTTACCTGCGCCTGTTCATAGTTTTTCAATGCACGGACATGAAATGGATATCGTCTGCAAAGATAATAAATCTTATGTAACTGGGCTTCTGTTAACTCTGTAAGCGCCTGCTTTGGCTGTTCACACGCGGTCTCCAAAATATACATGGCAAGCTTATCCGGCAAATACGCATTCAGATATCCATACAGACTCCGGTTCACATCTCTGCTTCCCTGCACAAATGCATTCTCTTCTATCTCCGGTAAAAAATCCACATACAGCTTAACACTTGATTCTTCTGATAAGATTCTGCCAAGTTCCGAAGATAAATTGAATATCATAATCCCGGATAAACCATACTCGGTAATCTGTAATTCACCGGACTGTTTCCATTCCGTGTTACCTTCTTCAAACCATGCCGAACATGCCACTCGAACGCCTTTTACCGCCTCAGTATTTTCCTCTGTCATAACAGCACATAAAGCCGGTCTTTGCGGCTCCTGTTTTACACCGAGCTTCTCTGCCAGTCTTGCGCCTTCCGCGCAGCCGCCAAGCGATGGATATGATCGTCCACCACATGCAAGTATCACCTTCCTGGCAATAATCTCCGTATTACACTGAATATGATATCCATCCTTTTTTATCCGAATATCTGTCACCGTTTCCGACAGATACGTGGTTACCTGCAATGCCTTTATTCGGTCTAAAAGTGCCCATACAACCGCTGATGCCTGCATTGATATCGGATAATAATATCCATCGATACATCTTGTATATACACCAATAGAATGCAAAAATGCAAACATTTCATGCAATGGTTGCTCGCCCAGACAGGTATGCAGAAATTTCTGATACGTTTCTGAAGACGAATGATAATGACCATCCTTCATATCTGTATTTGCCAGATTGCATCGACCATTGCCTGTGGCATATAATTTCTTGCCCAGTTTTTTATTTTTATCAATGATACAGACGGTGTTTCCGCCCTCTGCAGCCGCGATTGCTGCAGCCATTCCGGCTGCACCACCGCCAACTACACATACATCATACTGTGTTTTCATTGTTTTCCTCACTGTAAGTTTATTCTAGGTTGATAATGATTCCAGATATCGATACAGTTCCTTTTTCGAATCAAAATGCACATTTTTTAAGAGATCCTGATATACACTCGGATGTAATTTCTGCAAGACCGCCGCATCAATATCAGTATATTCATACACCTGTTGCGTATCTGCCTCGTACACTATCACACGTCCACTCTGAATCCCTACCAAAAATCCATTGTCTTTCCATTCTGTGTCAATGGAAATGGAATCCGCTGCAAGTTCCAGCTTCTGTCCCTCTTTTTCCTGCATACGTTGTTTAAAATATTCATTTGCAAGCAAAAAACATAACGAAAAAATCCCTACAAATAATAGTACATATAAAAATAATTTCTTCATGGCACCAACTCCTTGAAGAAATTATTTCCATATTTGTATTTAATTATTCAAAGATAATCTTATCCTGCTTTGTCTCATCAAATACTGTTACAAATGTCTTTCCCGGATTCATCTTCAACTGCTTGCCATCAGCGGTATAGTACTTTACAACTCCATTATCCTTTCTCCATGAAATTGCTTCATACTCACCATCTGTAATATAATATCCGGTTCCAGTCTTATCCCAATCGATATTCTGTAAACCATCGCCAAGATCTGTATACTGAACGAACATAACAATCAGGTTCTTGTAGCGAAGCTGCTCATTTGTCTGATCATCAATCTGCTCTGTTCCATACTGGAAACGATAGTACAGTTTCTCATCGGCATTGTACTCATACCATCTTGTACTGCTGTCATTGTATGCAGTTGTCACTTTGTTTGCTGTCTGACCACTGCCAAGCGCTGTATCTTCTACATTGAATGCAAACGCCTTAGATTTCTCACCCAGATACTCGGTACTGTAACCAGCTGCCGCAATACCTTCCTTCAGCTTTTCGCTGTTTGTATAACAGTTGTGTGGTGCAACCCTTGACTCATCACGATAAAAAGTTGTGGAATCATACAGACCATTCAGGTTATTTAATCCTGTATCCTTAATCCATGATTCCGCATAGACAGACCATCCTACATGTGCATAAATACCGCCAAGCATATTTGCCATCTGTACATAATAATGTCTGGCACTACGAACTGGTCCCAGCTTTTCCAGATTGGAATAATCCTTAAATACACACATATATCGGGTAATACCACCCTCAACAAGCATCTCATATGTGATATCTGCCTGTGAGATACCTGATTGTGGCATTGCATCTACAATGTTATTGATCATGATACAAAGTGGTCTCTGATTAGAAAGACTCTCGTCAATCCACTCACCAGAAAACTCATTGATCACATAGCCTTCCTTTGTCGGTGCAAATTCAATATCTGCATCCGACATCGTTGCAGCCGCTTCGGTCGTGATAGTCGCCTGCTCGGTATCCTCCTCTTTCTTTTTTCCACATCCTGCCAGACAAGATACGGTAAGTGCAGTTGTCAGTGCAAAAATAGACAACTTCTTTAACTTATTCTTCTTCATTGTCTCTCGTATATCCTTTCTTTGTTAATATTTCCTCTTGTAGTTTTTCCATATGCAGACGTTCTGAATCATCAATATGATCATATCCTGCCAGATGCAACATACTATGTGCCGTTAAAAACGCAACTTCACGTCGTCTCGTATGACCATATTCCTCCGCCTGCTCAGCAATCCGATCTACATTTAAAATGATATCTCCAAGCATCAGCTCTCCGGTGTCCTGATTGAAATAATCCAGTGGACTGTTCTCACAGAAATCAAATTCACCCGGCACTTCATACTCTATCATCGGAAACGATAAAACATCCGTCGGTGCATCGATATCCCGGTATTCTTTATTGATTGCCTGAATCCCTGCATGATCTGTAAAGATTACATTCACCTCACATTCATATGGACATTTCAGGAAATCCAGAGACGCCTCTATGATATCCTCTACAATGTCCTGATAATGTGCAGGAATTTCTGTATCCAATTCATTCTCAAAAAATACGCTCAATGTATCTCTCCTTTATTGCCTGTTACATTTTATCCCAAATGTATCAGATAATCAAGTTTTATCTTGTACAATTTAATGTTTATTCTGCATCTGTTTTTTGTCACGGCTATGTCTGTTTTCATATTTCTCATACGCATTGACGATTCGCTGCACAAGCGGATGCCGAACAACATCCTCACTTGTAAACCGTATCACAGAAATCTCATCAATATTATGCAGGACACGAAGTGCCACTTCCAGACCTGACTGCGCATCCTTCGGCAGATCCTTCTGGGATAGATCTCCGGTAATAATTGCTTTGGAACCAAATCCGATACGCGTCAGGAACATTTTCATCTGCGCCGGCGTCGTATTCTGTGCTTCATCCAGCACGATATAGGCGTTGTCCAAAGTTCGTCCACGCATATACGCAAGCGGTGCTACTTCAATCAGTCCTTTTTCCATATTTTTCAGGAATGCTTCCGCGCCCATAATCTCATATAACGCATCATACAATGGGCGTAAATATGGATCCACCTTGCTTTGCAGATCCCCTGGCAGAAATCCAAGCTTCTCTCCAGCTTCAATCGCCGGTCTTGTCAGGATGATCCGGTTCACTTCATTATTCTTAAATGCTGTGATTGCCTTCGCCATCGCCAGATATGTTTTTCCGGTTCCTGCTGGACCAACGCCAAACACGATCATATCCTTGTCAATGGCTTCCACATATTTTTTCTGTCCCAATGTTTTCGCCTTAACCGGCTTTCCATTTGTTGTATGACAGATAATATTCGAATCTGCTGCAAGCGTCGATACGGCTTCTTCCTCGCCAGTTCTTGACAATGATATCGCATAATTCACATTCTGATCAGTAATCTCTTCCCCCTTATCTGCCAGAGCAACTAACTGTTCGATTACTGAAACTGCCCGTTTCACGCTGCCCTCCGAGCCTGTGATACGCAGCTTATCATCCCGTAAAACCACCGCTACATGATATGCCTTTTCCAGATTCTTGATATTGCGGTCGAACTGTCCGAACACCAGCTGAATCTGATCTGCAGGCACTGTAATTGTCTCATAATATGCACTCATAACTGTTCCTATTCCTCATTTTTCTGAATCGTCTCTTCCGGGATTACAAATGTCTCCGGCGCACCAATGATTTCCCTTACAACCAGTATTCCCGATGCAAGACATTCTCCATCTTTACACTCTATTGTAACATTATTTTCTAGTATTTCCACCCCTTTTTTCTTGAGGTCTGCAATATAAGTCTGCAACAGCTGTTCCTGCTTTTTGCGTGCCTCTTCCTCAGTATAAGTCTTTGTCTCATAAATCGGCTGATAATACTTTGTGACAGTCACAGAAAATGGCAGATAATATGCTTTTCCTATATGAAACGTATGCGTGGTGGATACCTGTTCATAACCGTCTACCAACTTTGGCTGATGCAGCGTTTTCACCGAATTTCCAAGCTGGATCGTTATTCCTGTCTTTTTCTTTTTCCCCTGTCTTTTCTGTGTATAATCAAGTGGAAATGCCTGTTGATACTGATACTTCGTCTGCGCATATACAATACCATCTGCCGCCACATAATTCGTCTCGATCAATTCTTCATATTCATTATAGATGTTTACAACTCCAGTAATCAACACATCCCCTTTTTTTACTTCATCGCCAGGATTAACCAGCTTTGTTCCGCTCTTGGCAAGCAGATCAAGCACAATGCCGTCCTTGACTGCCACTATATTGCACGGTGTATCAAACGTCGTTACTTCTTCCTTTTCTACCGTTTCCACAAATCGGACAACCAACCTGGTTCCCTCTACATCACAAGTGATCCATGCGATCTGGTCATACTGCATCCGCAATGTTTTTTCCAGTTCAGCAATCGAAATTGCCGCCCGTTTTGTCCCAATCGGCACGAGTGAATCACTGATATACGTCACGATTTCCTCCTCTGTATAGATAGATGTTCCCTCCACATCTATATGCCAGATAAAAAGAGATGAATAAAAAACGATTCCGGCGCACACCATCAGACTGACAACAAACGCCACCCGCTTCTTATACTTTCGTAAAAATGGATACAAGCCTGTCTCTGTTACAATACTACAGCTAACCTGACATTTCTCCTGCAGCTTCTGGACAGTCTTCCATGCTTTGTACGAGATTGTTGCAAATACCCCGGTCTTATCCATGATTACATCCGTAAACAAAATATCATTATGCTTACAGATGTTCAAAAAGCGTTCTACTTCCCAACCGGTTATATGAATGACACAGCGGTATGCACAAATATCCGACCATTTACGCATGCTTCTCTGCCTCCTCCACCTTCCATCGCACAGCCGCAATATCACCACGAACCGTGATCTCCGCTCCATCGAACGATGCAATCCGAAGTGCATTTCCTTCAATGACGAGCATATTTTTCTTACATCGAAGCAGGACCTGCGTTGTGTCAAAGCTGACAATCTGTCTATACCCATCCACATGTACACATGTCTGATCGTAAAAATGCACCTGCGTCATATTCCATCTCCGAACAGCTTTTATTTCCAATATATGCTTGTGGCGCTCTCATTATGATGTATCCAAAAATTTACACAATAAAAAAGGTGCTACTAAAATAGTAACACCTTAATGTCTGTATTATTTGAACTTGCGCTTTCTAGCTGCCTCAGACTTCTTCTTACGCTTTACGCTTGGCTTCTCGTAATGCTCTCTCTTACGAATCTCCTGCTGAATACCGGCTTTCGCACAGTTTCTCTTGAATCTACGAAGAGCGCTATCTAAAGTCTCATTCTCTTTTACGATTACGTTTGACATACTTCTCTCACCCTCCCTCCAGTTGTAAAATATCTCGTGTTTGTGCGTTTCATAAACAACTGTTTGGGTATTTACCAAATTGCACAAGTTAGATTATAACACATAAATCAAATTCGTCAACCAAAAATTGAAATTTATTGTCACGAATTTACATTTTTTCTTATTTCACTTCATCTCTGCTTGAGAAGATGTGATCGATCAAGCCATATTCAAGTGCCTGATCCGCCGTCATCCAATTGTTACGATCGGTATCCCGCTCGATTTCTTCCATGGACTTACCTGTATTCGCACTTAAAATACGATTTAAACGTTCCTTTGTACGAAGGATATTATCCGTTGCAATCTTCATATCCGTTGCCTGATTGTGTCCTGGAAGTCCACCCAATGGCTGATGGATCATAATCTCGGAATTTGGAAGCGCAATTCTCTTTCCCTTTGTACCACCAGCAAGAAGGAATGCACCCATGCTGGCTGCCATACCAACACAGATTGTTGATACGTCACACTTGATATAGTTCATTGTATCGTAGATACCAAAGCCGGCAGATACAGATCCGCCCGGGCTGTTGATATAGAGGCTGATATCCTTGGAAGGATCCTCAGACTCCAGAAACAGAAGCTGTGCGATAACCAGACTTGCAGTTGTATCGTTTACTTCATCTGCCAGAAAGATAATTCTCTCCTTTAACAATCTTGAATAAATATCGTAAGCGCGCTCGCCTCGGCTCGTCTGCTCTACGACGGTAGGTACTAATGCCATATTATGTTCCTCACTTTCTATTTATGTCAAAAATCTATGAAAGCTGTGCTTCAGCTTCCTTTACACCAGCTTCCAATGCATCCTTGATGCCTGCCGGGTTCTTACCACCTGCCTGTGCCATGTTTGGACGGCCACCACCGCCACCACCGACCATCGGTGCAATCTTCTTGATAATATTTCCAGCATGCGCGCCAGCCTTCACTGCATCATCCGTTGCCATCACAATCAGGTTTACCTTATCTCCCATGTCGGAAGCTAAGATGACTACGCCAGATGCAATCTTTGTCTTCATCTCATCACCGAGATTACGGAGTGCATTCATATCAACACCACTGACAGATACCGGAAGTACCTTGTAATCTCCAACAGAAACAACGTCAGACAATACATCGCCAACAGCCGCCTTTGCCATCTTATCTTTGAGCTTCTGGTTCTCAGACTGTAACTGCTTGATCTCTGCAAGCATGCCTTCGATCTTCTCTACAAGGTTAGCAGGCTCTGCCTTTGCAGCAGCACTTGCCTGTTTCAATGTATTCTCTAAGTTATGATAATATGCAAATGCACCGCGGGAAGTAAGTGCCTCAATACGACGAACACCCGCTGCAACACCCGCCTCTGACACGATCTTGAATGTTGCGATCACGCCTGTCTTTTCTACATGTGTACCACCACAAAGCTCGATAGAGAAATCGCCCATATTGACAACTCGTACCGTCTCGCCATACTTCTCACCAAAGAGTGCCATTGCCCCTGTCTTCTTTGCTTCCTCCAGGCTCATAACCTTTGTTACAACCGGAAGATCCTCAGCGATTTTCTCATTGACAATAGCCTCTACCTGCTCAATTTCTTCCTTGCTGAGTGCCTGATTATGTGTAAAGTCAAACCGGAGACGATCCTGATCTACATAGGAACCTGCCTGCTCGACATGTCCACCGAGAACCATCTTCAATGCCTTCTGTAGCAAATGTGTTGCTGAATGGTTCATACAGGTATGCAGACGCTTATCTGCATCGACAGAAAGCTTTGCAGTATCATGAAGCTTGATCTCACCATTTTCTACATATCCAATATGTGCGATCTTACCACCGACAACCTTGATCGTATCTTTGACGATGAACTTACCAGTTGCTGTCTCGATCACACCGGCATCGCCGCACTGACCACCCATAGTCGCATAAAATGGTGTCTCTTTGACAAGAATGGAACCATTTTCACCTTCGGAAAGGCTGTCTACGACTGCATCTTCGCCTGAGATTGCCACGATCTCAGATTCGTGTGTCAGTCTGTCATAACCAACAAACTCGGTTGTGATTGCAACATCAATCTGCTCATAAACTGTCGCATCGGCACCCATATAGTTGGTTGTCTTTCTTGCTTTTCTTGCACGCTCGCGCTGTTCCTGCATACAAGACTTGAAGCCTTCCTCATCTGCAGCAAATCCGGACTCTTCCAGAATTTCGACAGTCAGATCAAGAGGGAATCCATAAGTATCATACAGCTTAAATGCATGCTCGCCAGAAAGAGTTTTCTCTCCCTTTGCCTTCATATCTTCTACATAACCGTTCAAGATAGAAAGTCCCTGATCAATCGTCTTGTTGAAGTTTTCTTCCTCTGTATTTAACGTTGCAAAAATATGCTCCTGCTTTTCAGCAAGTTCCGGATAAGCATCCTTGGATACTTCGATTACTGTCTTGGAAAGCTCTGCTAAGAAAGCTCCCTTGATACCAAGCAGTCTGCCATGTCTTGCTGCACGGCGAAGCAGACGGCGAAGCACATATCCTCGTCCTTCATTTGACGGCAGAATACCATCGGATGTCATAAATGTAACCGAACGGATATGGTCAGTGATAACACGGATGCTGACGTCTGTATTTGCGTCTTCTTCGTATGTAACACCTGCCATCTCGCAGACCTTGTCACGAAGTGCCTTGATCGTGTCTACATCAAAGATAGAATCTACGTCCTGTACGACAACTGCCAGACGCTCGAGTCCCATACCTGTATCAATATTCTTCTGCTCAAGCTCTGTATAGTTGTTGTGTCCATCGTTATCAAACTGGGTAAATACGTTGTTCCATACTTCCATATAACGGTCACAGTCACAACCGACTGTACAACCCGGCTTGCCGCAGCCATACTTTTCTCCACGGTCATAATAAACCTCTGAACATGGACCACAAGGGCCTGCACCATGCTCCCAGAAGTTATCTTCCTTGCCAAAACGGAAGATACGGTCTTTGTCTACGCCGATTTCCTTGTTCCAGATATCGAACGCCTCATCATCTTCAAGATAAACCGATGGATACAGACGGTTCTTATCGAGTCCGACAACCTCAGTCAAAAACTCCCATGTCCAATGAATTGCATCGTGCTTGAAGTAATCACCAAATGAGAAGTTACCAAGCATCTCAAAGAATGTACCATGTCTGGCTGTCTTACCTACATTCTCAATATCACCGGTACG
>OJMI01002697.1_pt1 | contig 14846 bp, 10 predicted proteins | sample 1597131 | NCBI WGS metagenome assembly OJMI01 (sample SAMEA2452116, study PRJEB22498) | human gut metagenome | reverse complement strand
CCATTCTCCGATATTATTACTCTTTTTCCGCATTTTTTAATATAGTTCGTAATTCATTGACGCCGGTCGAATTCAATCCGGAGACCGATATGACGGCCTATTCCGTAGACGAACACGATGTCGCCACCGATCTGCAGGTCTGGTCTTGCGATAGCTATCTGAAGAAAGTGAACCGATCGCAGACCTGGGCCGCTGTTTTGATGGGCGTCAGCGAAGGAATGGCTTCTGCCGGCGCAGGGTATTCGACCTCCACGACGACCGGTTACAGCAGCTACGGCGGTTATTCGTCTTATACGACTACGACTTATAATCCCTCTGCAGCCTATCAGGCCAACATGGCCTCACAGCAGCGGATCGCTGATTTCGGTCAGGCCTTGCAGGACGAACAACAGGTCAAAAAGCTGGGATATTTGAAGAAAAACACGATATATCCCGGAGAATCCGTATCCGGATTTGTTCATGTAGCATGGATTAAAGGGGAGCGTGTTGTGTTCATTATCCGGATTGAAGGTGCCGAATACATTTATGAGTGGGGATTTGACAAGAAAAATGCGTTTTTATTGAATAAGAACAACTAAGCTGTATCATTTTTTCTAAAATTTAGTTGAGGAAATAATATCCGCAAGGTCCTGCAAATCGCTATGTGAGCCTTGCGGATATTGTTTTTAAGGTTTATTCCTTTGCGGGAAAGCGAAAAAATGGGAAGATTTTGTACCTTTACCTAAAATATTCTATACAATGGCAGCGATGAATACAGCCGACATCGGCTTTGAAAAGGAAATATGGAAGGCGGCGGATAAGATGCGCGGAAATATTGATGCATCGGAATATAAATCCGTTGTATTGGGACTTATTTTCCTGAAATACATCTCGGACAAATTCGAAGCTAAATATCAACAGCTTGTTGCCGAAGGAGAGGGCTTTGAGGAAGACAAGGATGAGTATTTGAGTAATAAAAATGAGAAGGGTAGTTATGATCCGGTTTTCTATGTCCCTGCGGAAGCCCGTTGGGAAGCTATTGCCATCCATGCACACTCTCCTGAAATTGGAACGATCATCGACAATGCGATGCGGGCAATTGAGAAGGAGAATAAGCGTCTGAAAGATATTCTTCCGAAAAACTTTGCGCGTCCCGAGCTCGACAAACGCCGCTTGGGTGAAGTTGTCGATTTGTTTACAAATATTCGGATGCATGAGCACGGCGATTCGAAGGATATTTTGGGTCGTGCTTACGAATATTGTCTTTCGAAGTTTGCTGAGGCCGAAGGAAAATTGGCAGGTGAATTTTATACTCCGGCTTGTATCGTTAAGACGTTGGTGAACGTATTACAACCTTATAAAGGTCGTGTTTACGATCCTTGCTGCGGTTCGGGTGGTATGTTTGTACAGTCTGCACAATTCATCGAGAACCACTCTGGAAATATCAATAATATATCAGTCTATGGTCAGGATTCCAATCCTACGACATGGAAAATGGCGCAGATGAACTTGGCGATTCGCGGTATCGAGGCCGATCTCGGGCGATATAATGCGGATACCTTTTTCAATGATTGCCATCCGACTCTGAAGGCCGATTTCGTGATGGCCAATCCTCCGTTCAATCTGAGCGATTGGGGGGCGGATAAGCTGGCGGATGATGTGCGTTGGAAATACGGTACACCGCCCAATGGCAATGCCAACTTTGCGTGGATTCAGCATATCATCCACCACCTTGCCCCGACGGGACGTGCGGGCGTTGTGCTGGCCAACGGCTCGCTGTCGAGCCAGAGTGGCGGTGAGGGCGAGATTCGGCGTAAATTGGTAGAGGCTGATTTGGTGGATTGTGTTATCGCTATGCCGCCGCAGTTGTTCTATACTACACAAATTCCCGTGTCGATTTGGTTTTTCAATAAAAACAAGCAACAAAAGGGCAAAACGCTCTTTATCGATGCTCGCAACTTAGGTACAATGGTAACGCGCAAACTGCGCGAATTGACCGATAGTGACACGGTCGATCCGATAAAGCGCGGCGATATTCAGCGCATTGCCGACACCTATAATGCCTATGTTGCTGGAAAATTGGAGAATGAAAAAGGATTTTGTGCGGTTACCTCTGTCGCAGAAATTGCCAAGCAGGATTTTATTCTCACGCCCGGTCGCTATGTGGGCATTGCTGCGCAAGAGGAGGACACCGAACCGTTTGAGGAGAAAATGACACGCTTGACGGGCGAGCTTTCTGGACTATTTGAAAAGTCGCACGAGCTGGAGGCAGAGATCAAAAAACAGTTAGGTAGTATTGGGTATAAATTGTAGCAAATATGGGCTTAATTCTTAATGACTTAAAAAATGCATGTGAATTAGAACATGTATGTGACTATGTAAATAATCGCACAACGAGTAGTATGAATTATATCTCTACGGAAAATATGTTACCCAATAAAGGTGGTATAAGTGAATCTACAATAATACCGCCTGGAACCACAACTGAATATAAAATCGGAGATATTTTGATCTCTAATATTCGGCCATATTTCCAAAAAATATGGTGTGCTGATAGGTGCGGTGGGTGCTCTGCGGATGTTTTGTGTATTCGTGCAAAAGAAAATACAGATAGCAAATATTTATACTATCTGTTGAGCCAGCAAGCGTTTTTCGATTACGTAATGTCGGGAGCAAAAGGGTGTAAAATGCCTCGAGGGGACAAAAAACAGATTATGCAATGGCCTGTAAATATCCCCGCAATAGATGTGCAGAAAAAAGTTGTAGCTATATTATCTTCTCTCGATAATAAGATCAGACTCAATCGACGGATAAATGATAATTTAGCAAGCTAATCGAGGGAAACCTCCTCAACGGAGATCTCACCGGACATGAGTTTGGGTAGAAGGGTATCGCGGAGAGATGATAATTTCCTATTTTCAATTCGACAAGTAACCATTCTATTAAAGATGGGAGAAAATAACTTATCTAAATTAACCAAAGCCTGCTTACTTGGGATTTTTACTTTTGATATTTCTAAATCACATCGTTTGATATGCCCCATAGTAACCGCTTTGTCTTTCGCAATGCGAATAAATTTATTCAAATGATGCTTTGTCCAATAAAAAACAAACCATTGAGGATACTTTGCCGAAGATACCTTAAATAAATGTTGGTTGAGCCCACATTTTCCACCACACCAAATATCTACAAGTAGGGTTCCTGACCAAGAAAATATAATGGTTCCATCAGAAATTATATATTCAGGTTTTATTAAAGATGAGCAACGATCACTGTTGGTGTCACATTGTCCTTGTCCAAGTTCTTTAATCTTTAAAACTGGCAATCCTGCCTCATTAGGCATCGCTGGATATTTTTGCATAGCCAATCCATTAAGGTATTGGGCAATGTCAGTCAAAACCCCGTCTTGCCATTCTCCTAAATTCTCTGTATTTTGAATAAAGTAATGATTAAACAGCGCTTTGGCCTGCTCCTCTAAATTATCATTTATACGCTTATTGGTCTCTATTTTTTCGTCAATTGAAGAAAGAATAGAGACTATTTTTTGTTGAGTTTTAATATCAGGAATTGATATATCTTGTTCCTGAATAAAACTGTTGAAATCTAAATTCTTAATGCCGGTTGTGCCATTCTCATAGGGGAACATAGCATCTTTATTGTACAGATAAAGCCAGTAATTAAAAAGATATTCAGGTTGGATGCCCGTTGCTGTGATGGCTTTACAGAAGTTAGAACATATCAAAGGCTTACTATATCGGGATAATATTTTATCGGATATTAGCGCAATGCGCCCCGTTGACTGCGTTGGACTCCCGCCGGATATTTCAATTATTAAATTATTAGCAGATAAAATCTTTGATGTCGCTTTTTTATTATGGATAAAACGTTGTGGCATTTTGCCGACATTGCCTTTGCAAAGTTCGGGAATGTCAGCCCCTCTCACACATAATACTTCTGTTGTATAGTTCTCTGTGGGGGAGCCTTTGCCCCAATCACCACTTTTGACTTCTGATATTACATCCTTTATTTTGCAGGTTACTCGTGTCATACCTAATTTATATATTTCCGATGTGAGATTTTGACATTGCTTTGATTAACCATTGCATAGTGCATTGTCGTGTCGATTTTGACGTGCCCCAATAGCTTTTGTACCTGTTCGACCGACATCCCTTTATCAATGGCCATTGTAGCAAGTGTTCGGCGGAATTTATGCGGATGAACTTTGTGAATCGAAACTTTGCGGCCGAGTTGGCGGAGACGTAACTCTACTCCGCTAATTTTAAGCCGATTATGCGGCTTGGCAATGGATACGAAGAGTGCCGGATTGTCATCTGTCCGGCTTTCGAGGTATTGTTTCAGATGAATTTTTGTGCGGGCGTTGAAATAGACTTCCCGTTCTTTGTTGCCTTTACCGAAAACGACGCACTCGCGTTCGTGAAAGTCTATATCTTCTCGATTAATTTTTACCAGTTCGCCGACGCGGATACCGGTAGACGATAGCATGTCTATGATTGCCAGATCTCGTATATGGGTGCAGTTGTCACGCAAAATTTCAAGATTTTCATCGGATAGCACCTCTTTAATTAAAGAGCCGGTTTTAACTTTATGGATGCGTCTCACCGGGCTTTTAAGAATATAATCTTCGTCTTCGAGCCATGCGAAAAAGCTTGAGAAAATTCTGCGGATATTGTCTATGGTAACTTTTGACGATTGGTTATTCGATTGGTATGATGCAAGATAACATCGTAGATCGGTCGTTGTTATATCGACGATATTCTTGTCGATCTGCCGTAACATATATTCAATAGTCGAAGCATAATATTTTAATGTTTTCTCAGAGCATCCCTCGACGCGTTTGGCTGATATAAATAGCGTTTGCAGTTGAGAATTAGCCTTGACTCGCGCTTCGCTATCCGGAAGCTTTTCTGCGATGACAATATTTTGCAATGTGCGATTCAGCACGTTACATAAGATGCTCATTTGATCTGCCGTAATGACGGTACGCATCGCGGTTTTAATTTCGTCAATTAGTTTTTCTTTCATGGCTGCGTTTGTATTATTGAAATTGATAAAGTTACGCAGTCCATTGAAATACACACAAAGATAACCGATAAATGATAATTTAGCAAGCTAATCGAAGGAAACCTCCTCGACGGAGAGCTCGCCGGACATGAGTTTGGGTAGAAGGGTGTCGCGGAGAGCGGATAGACGAAGTGTTTCTTGATTACTCAATGCTATTTTATCAAACAAATATTGCCCTATTTTACTAAATTCAAGTAAGACATTGGCCGGAGGTAGGATTATGCTTATTTCTCTTGTTTCCACAGGACTTAAATTTAATTGGGCCGTTCCTCGTGCTATTTGTAGCAAATGATTTTTGAATGTATCCTGTCTAAATAATATATAAACAAATAGCAAATCTTGCTTATCTCTTCGAGGTTGCAACTTTGCAACTCGCTGATTAAGCAATAAATTAGGTCTATCTACTATGCACACTCTTCCGACATTTCCTGTTAGAGATAATAAAATATCTCCTATTTCCAGATTACAGTACGCAGGCATCTTTAATGGTACCTTTGATATATGAGATGCTCCACTAATATCAAGATAGCCATCTTGTACTCCTTTAATTGTAATCAATCGATATGGACCACTCTGAACAAAGGTTTCCGACTTAAAGGCAAAACCTGATAGAATTTGTACGACATCATTTACCTTTCCGATACTCCATCCTTCTGGAATTGGTCCTAACTTCGAATCAACGAATTTTCCGCCTTTGAATGGTTCAAAATCCACAAACCACGACTTAAACAGCGCTTTGGCCTGCTCCTCTAAATTATCATTTATCTGTTGATTTATATCTATTTTTTTACAGATTGAGTCTAAAATAGAAATGATTCTGTCTTGTTCAGGTAGCGGTGGAATCTTAATGCTTAGCTTGGACAACTCATTAAATGTTATTTGCGGGAATGTACCAGAACGAGTCTCCGCTAACATTTGAAGTTCTGAAATAATCTTATCAGATTGAAGAAAGTAGTAGAGGTATTTGGACTTGACAATATTTTTATTTCGAATAACCATTAATTTGGTCGATGCAATATAATTGATTGGGGCGAAATCAATGTATGCATAGCGTTTGTTTTGTGGACGAATTTCGCTATATAATATATCGCCTTCTTCAAAAGTTTTTTTAAATTGACCTTTCAGATTCTCATTAGGAATATAAATGTGATTTAATACTTTGCCTTCTAATACATCAGATGTATTAATAAGAACAACTTGTTGAGCATTACTGTTGTATGTATTGGAAATTGTATCGCACACATCTCCTATTGTGCATTGCCTCCAGGTCGTATTCATATATTGTTTTTCTAATTTATATATTTCCGATGTGAGATTTTGACATTGCTTTGATTGACCATTGCATAGTGCATTGTTGTGTCGATTTTGACGTGCCCTAATAGCTTTTGTACCTGTTCGATCGGCATCCCTTTATCGATGGCCATTGTAGCAAGTGTTCGGCGGAATTTATGCGGATGAACTTTGTGAATCGAAACTTTGCGGCCGAGTTGGCGGAGACGTAACTCTACTCCGCTAATTTTAAGCCGATTATGCGGCTTGGCAATGGATACGAAGAGTGCCGGATTGTCATCTGTCCGGCTTTCGAGGTATTGTTTCAGATGAATTTTTGTGCGGGCGTTGAAATAGACTTCCCGTTCTTTGTTGCCTTTACCGAAAACGACGCACTCGCGTTCGTGAAAGTCTATATCTTCTCGATTAATTTTTACCAGTTCGCCGACGCGGATACCGGTAGACGATAGCATGTCTATGATTGCCAGATCTCGTATATGGGTGCAGTTGTCACGCAAAATTTCAAGATTTTCATCGGATAGCACCTCTTTAATTAAAGAGCCGGTTTTAACTTTATGGATGCGTCTCACCGGGCTTTTAAGAATATAATCTTCGTCTTCGAGCCATGCGAAAAAGCTTGAGAAAATTCTGCGGATATTGTCTATGGTAACTTTTGACGATTGGTTATTCGATTGGTATGATGCAAGATAACATCGTAGATCGGTCGTTGTTATATCGACGATATTCTTGTCGATCTGCCGTAACATATATTCAATAGTCGAAGCATAATATTTTAATGTTTTCTCAGAGCATCCCTCGACGCGTTTGGCTGATATAAATAGCGTTTGCAGTTGAGAATTAGCCTTGACTCGCGCTTCGCTATCCGGAAGCTTTTCTGCGATGACAATATTTTGCAATGTGCGATTCAGCACGTTACATAAGATGCTCATTTGATCTGCCGTAATGACGGTACGCATCGCGGTTTTAATTTCGTCAATTAGTTTTTCTTTCATGGCTGCGTTTGTATTATTGAAATTGATAAAGTTACGCAGTCCATTGAAATACACACAAAGATAACCGATAAATGATAATTTAGCAAGCTAATCGAAGGAAACCTCCTCGACGGAGAGCTCGCCGGACATGAGTTTGGGTAGAAGGGTATCACGGAGAGTGGATAATTTTATGTTTTCTTTTTTATTAGATTCAATTTGACTAAATAAAGGATCAGCAATAGAGTTAAATTGCTTCAATTTAGTGTCAGAGGGTATTGATATTGGAGTTTTTCTGAAAATCGGAACAGTCAATTGTTGCTGAGTCGTCCCCGTTCCTGTAATATTCTGAGTTAATGCCCACAAGTATAAATATTTTGCAGACAACTCTTTTTTATTAGGGATTATTGAAATTAGCCGGACAATAGGAACATATGGTTCTAATCTCAAACAGACATAACCTATAGTTCCTCTTGCAGAAATAGTTATACTTTCCTCGTGAATTTTTGCAACATTTGTATAACCATATAATCCTTCATTATCTATTCCATTAGAATATATAGGAACATGACACTCAATAGTCTTTTTATTAGTATATTTTGAAGGCCTATCACCTCCAGCAGTAATAAGTGTGATATCTCCTAATTCACAGTGAACCCATTCGTTTCGATCGAAATCCACAAACCACGACTTAAACAACGCTTTGGCCTGCTCCTCTAAATTATCATTTATCAAAGTTACTATTGTAATTTCTATTTTTGTTATATTTGTATTAAACTGGGATTTCTAATGGAATTAGATCTTAATATTGATTCAAATGGCAATGTAATCGTCAATACATTGTCGGAATATGTTGCATATATTTCTCAGTTGCAAGCTGCCAATGAAGGTAGCAATGAGCGATTCTTTTTCAGGGGCCAATCCAATAAAAATTGGGATGTGCGCCCGTGTTTATTTAGAGAGAATAACCTGACGATTGAATCCGATATTATATCCGAGGCTTGTGCTCGTGCTCCTTTTGAATTTGGCGGCCGAAGTGCATTTGAACGACTGACAAAATTACAACATTATGGACTGCCAACCAGAATGTTGGATGTAACGCTAAATCCTTTAGTCGCGTTGTATTTTGCGTGTGCGAAATGTGAAGATAAAGAAAACTACGACAAGAATTATAAAGAATCTGATACTATTGATGTCGACTCCGATCATTCATTTGATAATGAATATGATGTCGATGGGGCTGTTTATTATAGACGGGCTTATGGACATAAGCATAATTCAGATGATATTGATCTGTTGGCCCGAATCGCGGAAATGGATTTCAGCGGAGATATTGTATTGCATCAATTGGTCGAGAAATTAGGACTACGCAGTCAAATAAAACAAGCCGAGGATTTTGAGGAACTGGCAAAGGTGATGCAAAATGCTTACTTTGTTATATCGACATTCAACAATGAACGTTTGATTCGGCAGAGCGGAGCTTTTTTGCTTTCTGGTAGCATTAATATTCAACTCAATAAATCTGATTACGGCGCCAGTCGGATCGAGAAGAGCAGTTGTTCTTTAAATAGCCAGTTTGCGAGCGAAAGGATAATCATACCGGCCGGAAGCAAGGAAAGCCTTTTAGAAGAATTGAATTTCTACAATATAAACCAAGGGGCTTTATTTCCGGAGTTGGAGCATCAGATGGCATATATCAAATATAGTATGTGTAAATCTAATGTCAGAAGCGCTTCATCTTTTGAAAAGATAGATTTTGATGCAATAAAAGCTGAAGAATCTAAGGAAAGTGTTGAGATAGCTGAATCCGTAGTGAGAGAAGAGTTAGTTGATAAGGCTATTTATGATATCATATCACAATATATTTCAGATGATGCTATAAAACAGAATGTTCTTCGAATTATTACACGGCAAACCGAATATATAGATTGGGCCAATAAGGAAGCGACCATTAGTGATTTGAGGCGTAAAATCAAACGAAGCCTGTCTTTACAATCTATTAGTTCTGATGTCGCAACGCAATCTGCGCGTAATATGGTATCACAACTTGTTAACTTGTATGTGAAAAAATAACAATTATATGCACTTCACCGAAGATGATTTTGAAAACGCTATTCTCGAGTTGTTTCGAGAGCAATTAGGCTATGATTATGTGTACGGTCCCAATGTAATGCGCGACTATGCAGAACCGCTTTACGTGGAGGTGCTGGAGGCTGTGTTGCCGCAGATCAATCGTGGACTGCCACAGGCCGCTATTGACGAAGCTATGGTGAAAATTCGGACCTATGAGGGCGGAACGTTGGTACAGAAGAATGAATTGTTCACGGATTATTTGCAAAATGGCGTAGCTGTCAATTATTTCGATGGCCGCGAGCAATGTTCCGCAAATGTCCGGCTTGTCGATTACGATTCACCGTTACATAATCGGTTTACGATCGCTAATCAATGGACGGTCGATGGGCACTCGGTAAGGCGTGCGGATATGATCGTATTTGTCAATGGATTGCCGCTGGTGGTGGTCGAACTCAAATCGCCATCGCGTGAGAATACAGACGTGTCGGAAGCTTATGCACAATTGCGTAACTATATGCAGGAGATTCCGTCACTCTTTATCTATAACGCTTTTTGTGTGATGAGCGATCAGGCGATGACTAAGGCGGGGACGATCACAGCGGGTGAAGACCGTTTTATGCAGTGGAAAACGGTAGATGGGAGTTATGAAGATACCCATAGCGCGAATTTCGATGTGCTTTTCGCGGGAATGTTCGAAAAAACGCGGTTTGTTGAATTGTTGCGGAATTTTGTTTGTTATTCGAAAGACGGTAAACAGGATATTAAGATATTAAGTGCCTATCATCAGTTTTATGCCGTACACAAGGCTGTGCTTTCGACGGTTAAAGCAGCTGAGACAGATGGTCGGGGTGGCGTGTTTTGGCATACGCAGGGCAGCGGAAAGTCATTGTCGATGGTCTTTTTCGCCAAGCAGTTGCAGCAGGCGATGTCGTCGCCGACTATCGTCGTGCTGACAGACCGTAACGATTTGGACGGTCAGTTGTACCGGCAGTTCGCTTGTTGCAGGGATTTTTTGCGTCAGACACCCGTGCAGGCCGAAAGTCGGGCTCATCTTCGGGAATTATTGGCGGGACGCGAAGCGAACGGTATCTTTTTCTCGACGATGCAGAAATTCGAAGAGAGCGAAGAACCTCTTTCGACGCGACGAAATATAGTTGTTATGGCCGACGAGGCGCATCGCAGTCAATACGGATTGGAGGAGAGGGTCAGGATGGTTACGGATGCTGACGGGGTAACGCAAGCCAAAGTTGTAATCGGCGCGGCGCGTCTGGTGCGTAATGCGTTGCCGAATGCTACCTATATCGGGTTTACCGGAACGCCTATTTCGCAAAAAGATCGGTCGACACGCGAAGTGTTTGGAGATTACATCGACGTGTACGATATGACGCAGTCGGTGGAGGACGGTGCGACACGGCCGGTATTTTACGAGAGCCGTGTAATCAATCTGAAACTCGACGAGCAGTCCTTGCGGCGTATTGATGCGGAGTATGATGCGATGGCTGAGGAGGCGGAAGAGTATGTCATTGAGAAAAGCAAGCGTGAATTGGGGCGGCTCGACTCGATCCTTGGAGCTGACGCGACGGTGGCATCATTGTGCGAGGACATCGTAAAACACTATGAGGAATTCCGGCAATACGAGCAGACGGGTAAGGCGATGATAGTAGCCTATTCGCGGCCAATAGCGATCAAGATTTACCGTCGGATTCTCGAAATGCGTCCGGTGTGGAGTGACAAGCTGGCTGTTGTGATGACTTCCGGTAATAAAGATCCGGAAGACTGGCGGGCGATTATTGGAAATGATTCCCACAAGAAAGAGTTGGAGAAGCGGTTCAAAGACAACGATAGCTCGTTGAAAATCGTCATCGTAGTTGATATGTGGCTTACGGGTTTCGACGTACCTTCGCTTTCGACGATGTATGTCTATAAACCGATGTCCGGACACAATCTAATGCAGGCTATTGCTCGTGTGAATCGTGTGTTTGGGGATAAACAAGGTGGTTTGGTTGTGGATTATGTGGGTATCGCTTCGGCGTTGAAGACGGCGATGAACGATTATACATACCGTGACCGCAAAAATTATGGTGATACGGATGTGGCTAAAACCGCCTATCCGGAGTTTCAGAAGAAACTGGACGTTTGCCGTGATCTGATGTATGGATTCGATTATGGTGCTTTCTTCGGTAAGTCTGATTTGGAGCGGGCGAAAGCCATCAGCGGAGGTGTCGATTTCATGCAGTCCCCCGAGCGGATGGAAACGAAAAAACTCTATATCAAAGAGGCGCTGCTGCTGCGGCAGGCATTGTCGCTTTGTCAGAGTTTACTGAATTATGAGCAACGTATCGAAGCTGCCTATTTTGAGGCGGTTCGCACATTACTGACGCGCGTGGAAGCCAAGGGCAAGATTTCGTTCCGTGAGATTAACGGGCGTATTAATGAATTGCTCAAGCAGAGTATCAAGAGCGAAGGGGTAATTAATCTTTTCTCCGATATCAAGGAGGAGTTCTCTTTGTTCGATTCGAAATTCCTGGAAGAGGTTGCCCGGATGAAGGAACGGAACTTCGCCGTAGAATTATTGCGTAGGTTGATTGCAGAGCAGGTACAACTATATCAGCGAACGAATACGGTACGAGCCGAGAAGTTTTCGGAAATTCTGGCCGATGCCATGAGCCGCTATTTGAAAGGGATGCTGACGAACGAAGAGGTTATCGAAGAACTGCTGAAAATAGCCCGTGAGATCGTTCACGGCGAAAAGGCCGGCAAGTCGCTTAATCTGAACAGCGAAGAACTTGCCTTTTATGATGCGTTGACCAAGCCTGAGGCTGTAAAAGATTTCTATTCCAACGATCAGTTGGTCGCTATTACGCGAGAGTTGACAGATGCGCTTCGGCGAAACAAGACGATTGACTGGAATATGAAGGAGAGTGCTCGTGCCGGAATGCGGCGTATTGTCAAACGATTGTTGAAAAAGTATAATTATCCGCCTGCTGGGCAGGAAGATGCTTTGAATACGATTATGGAGCAGTGTAAGAAGTGGAACGAAAATAATTGAATGAGATAGCTATGGGTAAGTTGGAAGAGTCAGTCGTATAATGATTTTGCAAGATATAGTAATAGGCAGTGTCCATAATTTTGTGTAAATGGGAGAATAGGATTCAGTTTGAGTTACGCTCCCCTCGATCCCGGAATATCGTCATCTCTTTCCGCCGGCAGGGAATTAAATGCCGGAGATGAAAATCCGCAAGGCCATGCGAATCGCCCGAGGGGCGAGCCTTGCGGATTTCCATCCCCGGCGTTTTGCTGGTCGCATGTAGATTTGCAGCGTGATGTAATCACAGGTAATTTCGATATGGAGTCGCAGTGAACCGGGGCTTGTCGTAAGCTTTGAGGCTTGGCGGTAGATTTGGACTGCGACTCCATTAACCAGAGAGAATGGCTGTTTAGAATTGTAGGTTTGAAGACCTGGTACATGTGATAGCATACGACTCTCACAAAACTAACAAGTTATGCACTATTTGTATTATGTGGGTCTGGATGTGTCGAAAGAGACTTTCGATGCGTCTTTGGTCGCCTTCGAGGATGCAAACGAGATGGCTCACCGCAAATTCGCCAACTCCCGAAAAGGGATCTGCTCGTGTCTGCACTGGGTTGAGAAGCGGCATGGTATTCGGCTCGACGATGTGATTTTCTGCGCCGAGGATATGGGGAGCTACATATCCGAGATGGCGGTTTGTGCTTCCGACAGGACGCTGAATTTCAATTTTTCACTGATCTCGCCGTTGGTAATCAAGTATTCGATGGGTATTGCCCGTGGCAAAACAGACAGAGTGGATGCCCGGCGTATCGCCGAGTATGCGATCACTCACTATCGGAAGATAGCCCTTTATCTGCCGGCAGAGAAGGAACTGTGTCAGTTGCGCACATGGCTGATCTTAAGGGCTCATCTGGCAAAACAACGTGTAGCGAAACTGGTGTTGCTCGAAAAATTAGACTACAAAGAGAAATTCGCGGATGTATCTATTCAACGTTCCATGCTCCAGGAGGAGATCGCGTATGCAGAAACTCATATGAAAACCATCGAACGGGAAATGAAGGAACTGATAGCCGCCGACAGCAACATTTGCCGGAACTACAAGCTGCTGACCAGCATCAAAGGTGTAGGGCCGATCACGGCCATTGTGATGCTCTGTTCGACGCTTAATTTCACCAAAATCACAGACCACCGCAAGTTTGCCTGCTATTGCGGGCTGGCTCCGTTCGAACATAGCTCCGGCACAAGCGTTCGCGGGGGATGCCACACATCGAGCATGGCGAATCGAGACATTAAAGTACAACTGAACCGCAGTGCACTGATTGCCATCAGGTGTGATCCGCAACTAAAGGCATATTACGAACGCAAAGTGGCTGAAGGTAAACATAAATTCAGCGTCCTGAATGCTGTGAGGGCCAAAATCGCCGCCAGATGCTTTGCCGTCGTAAGGCGTGGAACACCATATGTAGCGTTGCAGATATAATCCGGCATACATATCTGCCATTCGATAAGATTTTGAGATCATTCAAAATCTCAAAATCTTATTGTCGGAACAGTCCGTCTAATTGGGAGCCGAACCTACTCATAATTAATGTATTGTCATTTCCGTACTCCGCAAATTAACGATTCTGACTATGGGATGCAAGGCTATACAAGCGCTTCGCGGCCTTGCATCCCATAGCCAGAATCATTTTGCTAAACGCTACGACAAAAAATGACAATTTCCGGGCATGAAACTTTTTGCAGCTTTTATTTGGTTTTATCTTAGAATTCTACCGTCGGAATAGGCGACATTCTGTAGCTCCTGACGATCCGGGTCTGATGTTCAGCCGCAATCGGTCTGTCCGTTCGACGGCCCCCCGTCCTGCTATCTGCCGTCGAAATACCTCCGCTTTTTCAAAACGGTCTTCTGCTATTCTTCTCGTGGAGATAATTCAGTTCGTCGCTGTAAATGCTCATGACAAAGCGTAGCATATTGTCGACCAGCGCCGTAAGCCTAGTCGAGTCGTCTCCCAGCAGGTGGAGGATTGCCGACACTTTGCCCTTGGTTGGGGCGCTGACGTAGATCGCCGAGCGGTTACGGCAATCCGTTGGTGCGAAGAACGTGCGTTCAAAATCCGGTAGCGTGAGCTTTTTACGACGAAACCCGGATGCATCTTTCCCCGCAGCCACAGCGGTAGGGACGACCGACGGAAACGATTCGTCGATCTCGGATTTTGGCACAGGCTCCTGAATCGTTTCTTCTGCGCCTTCTTTCGGCTCGGGAATCCTGCGGACGACTTTCGAATCCAAAGGGGCTTGTCCGGCGATCATCTGTCGCATCAGCTCCTCATCGACTTCGATACGGAGATGCTTCGAAGGATTGGGTGCGGGTTTGTCTGTTTCTTTCAATGAATCCATGGTGCAACGTTTTTGAGATTGATTGT
>OJMI01002687.1_pt1 | contig 14884 bp, 21 predicted proteins | sample 1597131 | NCBI WGS metagenome assembly OJMI01 (sample SAMEA2452116, study PRJEB22498) | human gut metagenome | reverse complement strand
AAACAACAGCGATATTACCGGATGATAAATTTCCGTCAGGCTCGTGTCGGTGGGGCTGGTAATAAGGTGGCTAACTGGTTCCAGTCTCTGGCAGCTCTTATGCCTAAATGGTTTAGAGGAGTGTGGGTCGCACTTGGTAAAGGTTTTTATTGGGTGTTTGTCTCAGGACTTCCGAAGATAGGCCGTCTGTTTATGGACTTTTTCAAATTCAAGTGGCTTACCAATCTGTTTAAAGGGGGCGGCATTTTTAAAAGTATCGCCAATATCTTTACCAAGATACCCTGGGGGACAATCGGAAGAATTTTCATGTGGATTTTCCGTATTGGTAAATGGCTTGTCGCGGGCGTTGGAGGAGTTATTGCAGCCGTTGTTGGATTTCTTGCTTTACTCTACGCAAAATGGAAACCTTTCAGGGACGTTGTAAATAATCTTGGAAGAATCATTTGGAACGGCCTCAAAATTGTCTGGAACAAACTTGTAGACTGGTACATCACTATTCGGCTCAAACTCCGTGAATTTGGAGAATGGTGTTCCAATTTGGGCAGCACCATTTGGGATGGCATAAAATCCGCAGCCGCGAGATTTTGGGAGTGGTTTCAGGGAACAGCCCTGTATAAATTCTTCGCTAAAATCGGCAATTGGATAGGTAATGCTTGGCAAAAAGTAAAGGGGGTTGCAGAAGAAGGTTGGCAAGGGTGGAAAAATTATTGGGGGCTTACCGGAATGGGAGGAATGGGCTTGTACGAAGCAGCGTATGACTTTGGTAAAGCGGCAGACAATATGGCTGCTACCAGTGCGAACATGGCCCAACGTAATTGGGATAGGGCGCAAGCAGCTGGTATCTCCATACCAGGAGGAGACCCCAGTAAGAAAAATAAACCGGAGGAAACTCCGAAGTCCAACGATGTTGGAGCTATTCCGATTAAAACGGAAGAAAAGAAAAAAGAGGAATCAAAGAAATCTGAGAATCCGATACTTTCTGAATCAGACATGGATATGTCTGAAATTGCGAAAATGTTCGGAGGCAGCGATTTTGGAAGCAGCTCGGATTCCCCTGTTATAAATGTTTCTCCGAACGCCATTAATATAAATCTTAATGGAGCAGATGGAATTGACGAAAATAAACTCGCCCAAAAGATAAGGGAAGTCCTTTTGGATATGGAGCGTGAGGGCAAAAAACGTTCAGGATTATGATTGAAGTACTTGGGCAATCTCCGGTAAACAGCGCATTATCTGCGGGCAGGAGTAAATTCATGTCGATTTTTCGCAGAAAACCTGCCGGGTATGGTGATATTCCGGGAAGATACTCCCGGTCTTACGCGGCTACGGCAAGAGGCCAACTTATCCGCAAAAATGACTATAAGAAAGAGGGTTCTCCGAGGTATTATTTCCAGTTCAACCCCCAGACTATATCCGATGTAAAGAGTACTCTTTATGAAACCCGAAATTACGCAGGGCTTCCCTATGTGGATTACGTTTGGGGAGGTGGTGGAGAACGTACCATTTCGTTCAGTCTCTTTATGGATAATACTCCGCAGAGTAAAACGGCTGCGTTTATTCCTACGGCTCTTGGTTCAAAAGAGGCGAAGACAATTAAATTGGAGGGGGCTACGATTAACTCCGAAGGCGTCATTGTAACAGAGAAAAAAACTCTCGGACAACAGCTCGGATTATCCGTTGCGAAAGGAAACGCAAGTTTTCAATTTGAGGGAGACGCGTACTCCCTTTCCCGTGTTTCTGAAAGGGGAATACTCGATGAGGTAGAATATATCCAGTCGTTTTTATACCCGGAACCTGTCGGGGATGAGAAAACTCCGATGTTCGCTTCCGGTGGCATTGTATCGGCACAACAGTTCAGACCACCGGCTGTCGCTATACTTACTCTCGGCCCTTTGTTCTTACAAGGACTCGTCAAAGCGGCTTCTGTGGAATACCAGTTATTCGACCAAGACCTTACACCGATACGCGCTACTATGCAGATAGAGTTTGCGGTATTTGAGTTTGAAGACATAACCAGATTCAGAAACAAATGATAAGCCCCAACTTCTATAATAAAAAACGGCTTGTAACCACTCTTTTAGGTGGTAAAGTCCAGCATTATCCGGTAAAGAACGCTTCTATTACAATAGAGTGGTACGATTATATTGTAAGAGCGCATGAGAACTTATATACCATAGCCTCAAAAGTGTTCGGAGATAACCTCGAATATATGTGGACGTACATTGCCGATAATAACCCGCCGAGACTCCCCGATGATTGGCATACTGGGGATATAGTTCGGCTCCCTAAAATCATTATCAGAGATTCAGACACTCAGGCAACAATATACAGCAATGCAACGTCCAACACAACCGCAATTCAAAATCCGAGTTTACAACAGGGGTAGTTTTCCGGGTGGTAACGAGACGTTTCTCACCAGAGGGGGCAGCTACAACACCTATGACCATGTGAATTTCATGGACATTGAGGAATGTGTTGCCTATGGAGTTACCTACGCAGAAGACGCTACCTTGTTGAACACTCTCAGCTTTACTGTGGACAAACACGCAGAGGTGCTTCTTCACCGCATGTTTATCGGGCAGTGGGTAGTTCTGTATGGCGGATTCTATGCCAGTGATAATTCCGGAGTCAGAAAAGTTTTTGCCGGAACTATTACCCGTATAAAGACTAAATTTACCGACAGTGGAAAAGTAAGTTTTTCTGTGGAGGCTATGTCGTATGGGTTTAATCAAATGGGTAAAAACACAAGCTCTAATTATGTTTACCCTGATAAAAATAGCCCTCGTTCTTTTGCCAAAGGAAAAGAAACGCTCAAACTTACCGAACTTATCAGAGGCATTGTCGAGAGTTCCGGAATGACTGTCGGAGAGATAACCCTACCTAAGCAGTTCACTAACGAGGTTCTTACCACCAAAAAGATGCGCTACCAAAAGGATATGTCCGATTGGCGGTTTTTAAATTATTTGGGCCATTGTTATGGTTGCGCAATCTGGACTAACATCGTAGATGGGGACGAAAAATTCTATTTCATAGACAAGAGTCTTGCCCTGAACAAGATTTCAGAGGATATTCAGTTCCTGTACCCGTTACAGGGAGAATCTACAAAAATAAAAAATGAGGAAGGTGAGTGGGTAGATTGGAATCCTACGGTAAACGATATTCAAGGTAACGAAATTCAGAGATTTACCGACTATTCTTGGAACCGGCCCCGAATTTTACGGGAAATTCAGGTGGATGAAGACATTTCTATGGCTTATTCCGTTTCCCGTTCGTCTCTTACGTATGATAAGATTACCGGAGAGGAAAAACAGGTGATTTCTCAAATAACGGAGGAAGATGGTAAAAGAGTAATCACTACTTTTGAACTTGACGAGCAAAAAGTAGAGGAAATCCATAAAAAAGACCCCAAGTTGGCGGATGATATACGAAACGGCGGGTTAGATGAATTTCCCTGGAGCAGTGGTTGCAAAAGAATTGAGGATGAAACTCCGAATTTTGCCCGTTATTATTACAAAATCACAGAGCAGGTTGACGAGAACATCGCCGTATTTGACCAAGTATTTTTCGGAATAACTGTCAGTGCCACCTGTAACCAGGATTTAGACATTCGCTCTCAAAGAGCTTACAATATTCGTGGAATACTGCGGTATAATTCTACGGACAAAACAGGAGCGTATTTACTGTATGGATTGAAACATATTTGGGATTCAAGCGGCCCTGTAACACAACTCGAATTTAGAAAATGATAGAGTTTGCAAAAATGTCAGGAGAGGTAGATGGGCACTATGTGGAGGTAAAAATCCGCACAGGTGAACATTTATTTGCTCCGATTACCACGATAGGGACTGGAGCTACCATTCCGTCTGAGAAATGGATAAAGGAAAATAAGGATAACTTTCTCGCTCTTGTTACTTATGAGAAAGATATGTATATTTCGCCTATGATTATCGGATTTTTTCCGGTACAGGGAGCAGATTCTTCGACTTATAATACGGTTGAAAGACTGATACAGGTGGTTCTCACACTCGTGAAGCAGTTGAGCAAGGCTAAGGTAAACACGATGATTGGGCCGCAACAATTTTTGCCAGACACTCTTTTGATATTGGAAGAACTGTCCTCTGAAATAGATAAGATTAAAAGCGATATAAATTCTATCAAATTATGAGCAATACGCCCTCTGAACAGAACATGCAAGACCTTCTTTCGCAACTGCGGACTGGCCCGTCTTTGCCCGGACTTTCCCCGGAACCTGTTGCTGATAATTATGTTGAGATAGAACTCAAAGACTCTCTCGATGAATGTAAGACCGAAGAAGAACGTCGTGAGAGAAAACAAAGATTCGTACAGTATTACATTACTGGCCCCGGTAAAGCCTTTTTGATAGGAGTTATTGACCAGGTAAAAGCGTACTACCAACAGGCAAAAGATTTTATCGAGAGTCTTTTGAAAGCAGTGCAGGGGGCTACCGCCTCTAACACCGTGCCGAGCGTTATCACTGTTGGGCAGGCTACTTCTACGGCTAACCCTACGTATGCGGCCCTTGAGAATGGGTACAAGAAGCAACAATTTTTGAGCATCATCAACTCTGCAAAAGAGTTTTTATCTAAGCTCCTGGAATTGGCCATGCTCATCCACTTTGTTCTCCCGGACTCTGTACTGGCCCTTGTAACTACCCTTACTATGATAGCCACGTTAATCACTAATATACCGGCATTATGAGAGGATTACCAAGTAGATTTGACATACAAAACGGAAGATTCGTTCTCATCGATGGGATAGAGAAATCACGGGACAATATATGGTTTTACTGTGTATATGACAGATTTCGCGTATATGTGTCCGATTTCGGAGCCAATTTTGTATCTTTGATTCAGAAGCCGGTAGGGTATCTGTACCTGAATAAGACGCTTATTCTTGGAAACCTCCGTTCCGGTATTGAGAAATACGTTCCCAATGTTACCGTAAAAAATCTCGATTTAGGATATATGTCGGTGGACAGGAAAGAACTCTCACTTATGGTAGAATACACTTCTGTTGAGGAGTCCAAAATGGAAGTTCAAGATGTAACCTTTGTATAATGGAACAGACAAAAGAACAGTTACTCCAATCTTTTGCGGGCATGGATGTTTCCACGCTCCAAAAATTGCAGAAGTACGCCAATCTTCTTATAATTCCAGAGGAAGATTTGCTCACTAATGCCACAATGACACAGATGGTAGATAAAGCCCACCGTCTTGCGGATAGTCTTTTCCCCGAATGGACTGACAGAAGTAAATCCGATTTTGGGGAATTTCTCGTGGAGATATTCGCCCTTTTCTCAGAGAAAGATTTTTGGTATATAAACGCTTTTGCCAATGAGAGCATATTGCGCAAGATGCGTTCTTACAGTAATGCTTTTTCAAAGGCTTCTTCTATGGGATACTCTCCTGTAACGTGTAAGGCATCTTCTGCGGATTTTTCTGTGGTATTTGCAGCAGGTGAGGAGGTTACGTATAAACGGGGAGACCTTATTCTGTCCGTTGGAGGGAAACAGTTTACCAATGACAACGAATTTACAGTGGCCGCAGCTGCGACCGATACTACTTTATCTCTTAATTTATCGGAGGGAAACCAAAACGCAGACGATGTAACGTACAATGGATATAATCTGTTCATTCGGAAAGAGGGCATTGACGTTTCCAGTCTCCGGGTTATCATAGACAATATCATCTATACTCAGGTACGCAATTTTGGCCTGTCCTCTGCGGATAGTAATCATTTTTTGGTACTTCCAGAGGAAGATGGCTCTGTTTCCGTCTATTTTGGTAGTGGCGGTTACGGAGTCAATCCCCCGATAGGCAAAAATATTCGCGTAGAGTACCGGAAATGTTCGGGTTCCGAAGGAAATGTTCCTATTCAATCGGTTCTTGTGGCAGATAGTCTCCCTGAGAGAAACGCCACCTCCGCACAGATGCTTACTGCGGCTACCGGAGGTACTGATGCGGAGTCTCTGGACTCTATCAAGGAAAAAGCTCCGTTGTACTTCAAAAATAAAACTGCGGCAGTAAACGAGACCGTTTCTCAGGAAATTATAAACGGCTTTCCTTTTGTGCATAAATCGAAAGTAACTTTATCGGGGAGGAACGTTGTTTTCCAGGTCATACCTACTTCCGGGTATTCAGAACCCCTCAATGAAGAAGTGGAGACAATACTGCGGGAATTTGGCCCCTACGTTATGGCAGGATATACTCCTGTGTATTCAAGGAACGCCTATAAAAGTCTGTTATATGCGGCAAATGCGGCTGCGGAGTCCATTATTCTGGATGTTATTATCGCTCCTGGATACTCCAAGACTTCCGTAGAAGCGTCTTTGCGCCAGATTATGGATGACCTTACCAACCCTCTTATCAGCGCAGACTACGGAAAAGGTTTTACCAAGAGTTCTGCCGACCTTTTGATGAGAGCGTCTATCCCCGGCATACAGAGTGTGTCATTTAAAAATAAGATGGCCTATACCGAGGTGGTCATGCCCGATGTGGAACTTCTTCCTAACGAGATTTTCCGCAAGATAAATCAAGACCAACTAACCGTAAGAATCAATGTATATTAAGGATTTATTTCCCGATAGACTCCAAGAGTTCTCTAACCCCAACAATTTTGCTGAGGTTATGGATTCTTTACAACAATACAAACAAGAGATTGTATCGGAGTCCTTGCGGGTGTATAATCCCGCTCTTCTTACGGATAAAAAATGGCTCCTCAAACGTCTCAGCGATTATGGCATAACAGACATGCCGATTGAGCTTCCCCTTATCATTATCCAGCAGTATCTTTTAAATTCGGACGTTATATTCCGCACACGAGGTAGTAAAATCGGGATTGAACTTTATTGTAGCGTTCTTTCTTTGGGTGAGGTAACTGTCGATGACAGCGATTTTTATTACTTCCCTAAGAATCTTGTTTTAAGTTCTACGGTGCAAGGTTTTATTACGGACAATAGTGAGGGAGACCAGTTTCATCTTGTTGGGGATACTGACATTCTGGATAACGTGTCCTCCCTTGTCATAACGATAAAGAGCAAGTACTTCAACGGAAATTACCCCGATGAAGCCAAGTATATCCAGCAATACCTCAAAGATTCAATAAACGCTAATATAGGTTTTGCTACAAAAAAAGATGTTACTTTTGTATTTGAGAGCAACACGGAATTTTATTTCCACAAACTTTTAAACCCCTATTTCGTATGAGCCAAATTATAGAAAAACCGTTCGATGCAACGCAAAGAATAGACCGTTCCGTTTTCCGGGGCGCACCCAATCTTATCACCGATGCAGACCTTAACCGGCAAATTGAGGCACTCAAATATCAATCGGATTTGCTTGACAGGAGGGTTGGAGCCGTTTCCGATTATTCGGCTCAGATTGCTTATTCCGGGGGAAACCTTTCTCTCTCATGCTCATGCAGTTATCTGGAAATCCTCGGATGTTTGTTCACTCCGGCGGCCTACAATTTCAATACCCCGATAGCTGACGGAGATACCGTTTATGTATGCTTTACGGGCGTTTCTACGCTTATAACCTATGAAGAAGACGCTACCCATAAAATTGCCGGAGCTTTGTTTGAAGACGGCACGTCTATGGCTGCGGCTGACCAAAAAGTATTCCAGACAAATGGGGTTTTTGTTGGGACGAAAGATATTTCCTCTGTGTCCAATTTATTGGCTATAATGGCTGTGTACACCCGAAAAGGAGACAGTGTAGTAGAAGTCCTGAACTGTGTGAAGCGCAATGAAAGCGTTCTGATGAAGCTCGGCGAACTTACTAAGGTTGTCAATGATAATTATGATACGGATAATCCGGTTCCTCTGTGGACACCTTGCAGCGTCTCTCCCGTTCCTGATTATGGGGTGTGCAACTACAACCCGCAGAACCCGATGTACCGGGTAAAAAATGGTAATCTGGAACTTCAATTTACCACCGGAACTTCTTCTTACTGGCTTGTTCCCGATGATGTGGACGAGAACATGAAGTGGGTCGATTTTACGTTCGGAAATTTACCGGCTAACCTGTTGAGTTTATTCGCCTCCGGTACTCTTATAGAAGGAGACCAGAGATACGGTTCAGTTCCTTGTGGGATACAAGAACCCGCCGGTGTTGGGGGTAACGAAAAATTCCCCACCGGGAGTGCTTCGCTTATCTGTATGACGAATTATACAAACGGCGTTCTTAAGGTATTTTTCCGGCTTGTTCTGTTGAATGTCCACAGAAGCGACATGGATATGGGAATTTCGCAATGGGGGATGACAAATTTCAAATATGTAAAAGGATGCCCCGTGTATATTCCCAGTGTGCTGTTTTCCATACCGTTATAAAAATCTTTAGGTGGTTTGGAGAACTCATTGAGGTTTTGTATATTCACGTATCACAAAACCAAAAAATTCCCAATTGTCCGGTAATCAGGTCAGCCCCCACCCCGTAGGGGTGGGTATATTATATAGTATATTATATATAGAAAGGGATTGAATGATTTAAAATCAGATTGCCTGGCGGAAAGGAGCAGCAATTGAAAAAATGAGAGTTTCCAGCAACCTTTACGTTACCGAAAAAGAAATACGTTCTCTTGGAGGTTCCGTTTCCCAATTACAGGACGACCTTACGTTACCCAATCCGGAGTACCAAAATTTTATGCGTTTCGGTAAGGGACGCTTCTATAAAAAGATTGACCCGCATATTTGCTACTTGCGAAAAGCGGGTATGGAGTATGTCGTTCCTCGTTATTATTTTGGAGAGCCGGAAAAAGGAGAACAAATACTTGGAAGAAAAACTTCTTGGGGTTTTAAATTTAAACTCCGGGATTATCAAACCGAATTTTTCGAGGAGTACGCCGAAGAGGTTATAAACAATTCCGGCATTCTTATGGAAGCTCCCTGTGGACATGGGAAAACAATCATGGCCATATATCTTTCGTTTTTGAGAAAGAGACAGTCGCTTGTCCTTGTTCCTACATACTATCTGGCAAACCAGTGGAAATCCCGTATTGAAGAATCTACGGACGCTACGGTAAAAGTGGTAACGGTAAAAGACAAAGAAATACCGACGGATTCCGACTTTACGGTGATTGTTATGGATTTGTTCTCGGTCAGAACTTTACCGGAAGAACTTTACCGGAATGTGGGACACGTTATACTTGATGAGGCCCATAGAGTCGGTGCGGAGGTGTATCTTCCGATATTGGATGAAATACCCGCTTATTACCGCACGGCACTTACGGCTACTTTTCGTAGGAGCGATGGAGTACATAGGGTTCTTGCTTATCATTTCGGCAAACATCTGAAAATGGAAAACCGTTTTCCTAAGCCTCTCGTTTACGGAGTGGACACCGGTGTAGAGGTACGTGCCGTTATATCCAAGAACAGACCGTATGAGGACACTGTTTCGTTTTTCGACCGTAACGGTGTCAAGTACCATGAGACTGGAAATGCGGTAGCGTTCTGGCCTCCTGCAAATATAGTTTTGGCTCTTGAAAAAGAGTTTAAGGACGGTACGGTAAAAAAGACAGCGTACAGAGAGATAAAAAGTTCGCTTAAACGAGGTATGGAACTTCAATACAGTGTCGTTGAGAGTTATCTTGGAGGACATTCCGGCAGGACTAAACGTATGGAGAAACTTATACGGATGTCCCTCGATAAAGGCAGGACTGTTTTGTTTCTCTCCAAACGAAAAGATGTTCTCAGAATGTTCCACAAAAAATTCTCGGAGTACAGACCCGTTCTTATTGTCGCCGAGACAAATTCCCGGACTGAGGAAGAAGAAAAATACTTGCAAACGGAGTGCAGACTTATCCTCGGCATTTCCCAACTTGCAAAAGAGGGAATGGATATTGACCGTCTGGATACTCTTATATTGTTTTTGCCTATAAAAGATACTGAACAGGCTATCGGGAGAATTTCTCGCCTGCACCCGGACAAGAAACCTCCGGTGGTGTTGTACCCTGTGGATTCATGTCCTTTTACTTACTCCGTGTTTAACGGGGCTAAGAAGTTCATGAAGATAAATGCCGAATTTAAAGGGGTTCGGAATTTATTGACTGTAAAGACTGTACTATGAAAAGAGTTTGTGGAAATTGTCGGTTCTTCCGTCTTGTGAATGGCCCATTTTCCTCTGATGGAAGAGGAGTGTGCGTTATGGGAGGAGGAACTAAACATATCGTAGAAAAATCTTGTTCAACCGCATTTATACCTAAGAAGACATGACAGATGCACAAATTTCGGAGTTGTGGGAAAAACTCCCTCCGTATGTTCCCTATGGACTTACGTTTTACCAGGATGGAAAACTGTGGGATACGGGCCATTCCTTTGACCCTCTCGAAGTGTGGGTAAAACCACACGGAACTATTGAAATTAGGAGATACTGGATGTTCAACGGGAGTTTTAAACCCGTTTTGCGCCCGGAATCTTTCCTTACTAAAAGACTGCATCATGGTATGGAGGAGTGCGTTCCTCTTATTGAGATTGCGAGAGCTTCTATGTCGTTTCCTTTTGAGTGGGAGGTATCACCGGGAGGAATCATTATGGACAAAAAACGTAGCGTTCAGTTCCAGTATCGCGGAGGGACATTCTATGCACAGGATTTAGATATTCACGAGACTCTGGATGTCAATAATTATCTGGCCGTTAAAAAAGCCCATGAGCTTATGATTGACTTGGGAGGGCTTATCGACAAAGGTCTTGCTCTGTCTACGGAAAATTTTGACGAAGACCCCTATGCGTAAGACTTCCTTTCGGGTCTCGTATGATGTTTGCACACTGCGAGACCCTTTCAAAGTCGGTAAAGAATTTAGGTTACTTCCGGCGATAGATTTTATGACGCATCTTCACAAGAGAATATCGTATGCGGTTACTTTTGGATGGTTGTGTTTTATTTTGGAATAATTATAGACAGAAATAATGAAGACTCGTAAAATCACCTACTGGGAGTGGCTTACTCAAATATTTTGGTTTGTGGGGTGGATGCTTAAAGCTGTCGCAAGGGGACATTTTTCCGATGCCGTAGAGACTTTTTTCTGGCTCTGGCTACACTGCTCCCATAAATGCGAGGTAGCGGACGAAGGAGAACCCTTGAGAGGAAAAGATTGGTGGGATTGGTTCGGCCTTTGCGCTCTTGGAGGGGCTTTCATATTTTTGGTTGTGGCAGGAATTTTTAAACTCATTTTATACATAATTTAGACATGAAGTACAGAAAGAAGCCAGTAGTTATCGAAGCTGAAAAAGTTTCGGAGATTCTCCAAAATGCCGCGCATAATTGGAGCGCATTGCCCGAATGGGTAAAAGAAAGATACGAGCAAAGAGGATTTGTGTTGCTCCCCGACGGGATAAACATAAAAACCCTTGAAGGAATTATGCGGGCTGAAAAGTCCGACTATCTGATTAAAGGCGTTCAGGGAGAAATATACCCCTGTAAGCCTGATATTTTCGAACAGACCTACGAAAAAGTAGAATAACAACATAGGCGGGTGGCGGAATTAGACGCAAATCGAGGTAGAATCGAAGGCACCGTATTAAGCAACCTCTTTACGGATGCTCAGAGGAAGATTTTAGAAGGGGTAGTTGCTTACTCCTGCAAGTAACCAATCTTGCCCCGCCTTTTTAAAAAGAACCACAATGAAAGAGCAACTTATTTTGTTTGAAACGGCGAAGCTCGCTAAGGAAAAGGGCTTTGATTTAGATACCAGTAAATTTTATTTGTCGGATAAAACTCTAATTACTGCTTTTGAAGACAGTGGATGTAATGAAACCGAATATTATTTTGACGCGGATTCTTTTTTAAAGAATTGGAATAGGAAAGGGTGGTTAGTAACAAAAGAATGTAATATGGGATTCGGTGTAACCGAGGGTAAAAATGGTTACATGCAAGGATTCTCTGCTCCTACTCAATCATTATTACAGAAATGGTTGAGAGAAAAGCATAAAATACATCTTGTTATTACACCAACAATAGAAGGGTATTTTACCTGTAAACTTTTGGATATCCGGCTGACTCCCGCACGTGAAGATGTTTGTTCAATAGACTTTGATACCTATGAGCAAGCACTTGAGGCAGGGATTCAAAAAGCTCTTATGTCAATCAATGCAGATAAAAAAGACTGACCGATTTATCGGAGGAGTTAAGATATGTGCGGCGTACCGGTGTGTAAGACCTGTTGGTAAACACAAAAGATTTTGTCCGAAACATCATCACAGGTACCAAAAAGAACATAACCCCATTGGTTACGCCTATTCTCTTTTACGTTCTAATGCTAAACGTAGAGGAAAAGAGTTCGCAATTACTTTAGAACAGTTTAAAAAATTCTGTGAGGACACTGGATACCTTGCCGGAAAAGGAAAATCTTCTACAAGTATGTCGATAGACCGAATAGATTCTTCCAAAGGTTATTCGATAGATAATATTCAGATTTTGCCATTATCCGAGAACAGTCGTAAAGGAAATTCTGATTGTCCGTTTTGATTTTTGGACATACTGGTTTGGCGGTTTCATTATAAATAGCTATTTTGGCTTAAAACCAAATTGATGTTATGGAAAAAATTGCAAGAGAAATCGCTAAGGCTGTTATGTTTTCCGTTATATGGGTGCTTCCTGTGTTCACTGTTAGGTACACCCAGAATAACTGGTATTTTTGGCTGTTTGTACTTTCGGTCTTTGGGACTATGAGTATTTTCGGCCATTATGAAGACCTTGAGAAAATTGACCAACGAAATAAAGAAGTAAGATGAACCACGATATTACACACTGCGATAACGTTTTGTGTGCAGCGAAGAATACGTGTATCAGATACCAGGCTTATTTAGAGCTTTTGAAAACTTCTTCGGATTTTCCTGTGTCCTGGCACCTGCACGGAAATTCTTCCGAAAAATGTCTTATATATCTACCAAAAGAAAATGCCTAAAATACCAATATCACGCAGGGAGAGAAGAACTCTCTTGCGAAGAGGCGAGAGGAAACATCTTGCCACAGAATACACTGACAATCTCGGAAATGTTTACGATTATAAATGGGTTGCGAGAATCGGCTCGTTTTTTAACCTGTTTTTCGGGTGCCTGAGAAATGGATTTCCTATCGCTGTTCCTCTTTTGTGGTATCCGGCGTGGGCTTTTTATCCGTTTTTCCTTATCCGAAGAAACTTGCGGGTTAAAGACCCCATACCCATTTTAAATCACGAACGGATACATATCCGTCAGCAAAGGGACTTGCATATTGTGATAAGCCTTCCGTTGCTCGTTCTTTCTTTGTTTGCGTGGCTAAATTCATGGTTTAACCCGATTTTCTTGCTCGTTGTCGTTCCATTTGTACCCACTTTGGCGTATATGCTTGATTTTGTTGTAACGTGGCTAAAATACGTTATAAAACGGGAAAACTACACGGTTACGAAAATTCGGGAAAACACGTGTTTTGAACGTGAGGCAATCAGCAAGTGTCTGAACGCCGACTATATCTTGGAGCGAAGATTCTTTGCCGTTATTGCGTACACGGATATAAAGTTGTTCCAGAAATACCGCACCACGAAAAATTAGGCATGGGACGATATCCTGCGTATGTGTTTAAGTGCAACGGGAAAGGTTGTCGAAAACGAAACAGGTGTTGGAGATACTTAAAACCGTTTTCAAAGAATGAATGGTATTGGGAAGCCCCTGTACCGGCTAAAAAGTGTGAGGATTTTATAAGGCACAGAGAATGAAAAACGTATTTTTATATTTGTGGCAATTGCCCCAGAATCTTGTTGGACTGTTTCTGAAACTTTTCTACAAAAAAGATGAACACCCTTGTAGGACAGCTCCGGGCATAGATATAACAGTGTCCAAAAAATTTCGGGGAGGTATCAGTTTGGGAAAATATATTTTCCTTTCTACCCGCATCAATTGGAGTTCTAAGGTGGAGCACGAGTATGGGCATTGCCTGCAATCTCAGATGTTGGGGCCTTTGTATCTATTTGTGATAGGACTTCCGAGCCTTTTCCATAAGTGGCTTTACAAAGGCGACAATTATTATGGCTTCTATACGGAAAAATGGGCGGATAAATTAGCCTCTAAGTACTATGAAAAAAGGTAAACAAGACTCAGGTGTTCATGAGTTCAATGATGTAGACCCAAAATTTAGGGAGTGGATTAAAAAAGCGGCAAATTTTGACCCTCGAAAATCCAAGAAGGGCTGAGGTATCGAATAAAATTGTATATTTGGGAGGGATAATTACCCTCCCTTTTATTATGGCCGTAAGTTCGTACACGATATATGAAGATTCTACTGCCGAAGAGTATGCAGGAATTTTCTCTTTGGCTATTGGCGATATTGTAAGGTTCGTAGGCAACTATGAGACTATTATGCGTCGAATAAAAGAGTATCTTCCGGAAGGGTTAGTCTTTGAACTTACCTATATTGCTCCGGGAACTTCCCTGTACATTATGTATGGCCCAGACCACTGTATTGTAACCAATAAAAAGTAAAGATATGGAAAAAGCAGTACCTCCCTACACCCGTAAAAATCCGGCCAATGGATATTATGGTCAGGCTCTCGATGGCAGGGGAGAACCTATCACTCTCACGATTTCCCGTGCTTGGAAATACACAAGCGTTGCCCAGGACATTGTTGCTTCGGAACTTTCTCAGGATTCGACTTTGGGCAACGATTATTTTTTTCTTATTCCCCATGCAGATGGAGAAGTGGTGTGTGAACTGGAGAATGCACCCGAAGGCGAACAGTACACGATAGATGCTACGGAGGTAACTGCGTACAAAGGTGCGGCGATGCCTTACCGTATTCGTAAGATACTTTCCGCAGGAACTACCCTTTCTAACTTTTCAATAGGTTACTAAAATGCCAGGTATAGGAATAGGATTCCCTCCCGCAAAATCCG
>OJMI01002672.1_pt1 | contig 14957 bp, 10 predicted proteins | sample 1597131 | NCBI WGS metagenome assembly OJMI01 (sample SAMEA2452116, study PRJEB22498) | human gut metagenome | reverse complement strand
CGGCAGACGATGGAAGCTATACACTGGTAGAAGGTTCCGAGTATACACTGACAGTAACCGCAGACGGATACGATAAATATACACAGACGATCCTTCCATCTGCAAGCGGAGATATAGAAGTAAAGCTTTCTCCGATCGTATACAGAAATACAACCTTCGCAGTGACAGGAAATGACGGAGCAACCATCACAGACGCGGATATCACAGTAAAAGAAGGCTGGTATACAACTCTCAGACCGCAGGAAGACGGAAGCTACAAGCTCCAGGCAGGCAAAGAGTACAAATATACCATCACAAAAGACGGATATAAAGAAGCATCCGGAAGCTTCACCGTACCGGATGAGGCAGGCGATTATACCTTCCCTGTCACCCTTCAGTCCAATATCGATCCTGCAGATCAGGCAGCGGTAGACGCAGTAAAGAAAGCCTTTGACGCAGAATTCGGAACCTTACGTCCTATTTACGGAACCGATTCTAACATTGCGGACATGGTACTGGCAAAAGTTAAAAAGTACAATCTGGATGTAGATGTATCCAATGTAAAGGTTTCTCTTGCAACATCTGAGGATACGGATTATATCGGCACTGACGGAACCATTCATTATGTAAAGAGTGATCTGAACAGCATGGGTGTGTATTCCAAGAGCCTGGACTGCACCTTTAAGTTTACCTGCAACAACGCGTCTGCAGTATCTGAGAGCCGCAGAGTAACTGTCAGCTGGGATCAGGAATATTTCAGAGGCAAAATGCAGGCAGAGGCTGACCAGCTTACCTGGGACAGCATAAAAGGAAATAATGCGTCACAGGAGGAAGTAACTTCTGATCTGACACTTCCGGGCTGCATGGGTACCAGCATGCGTAATATATGGTCTACCGTAACATGGGAATCTTCTGATCCGGATGTGATCTCTATCCAGAATCCGTCCATCGATTCCCCGATCTATCCGAGAACCGGAAAGATCAACCCGAAAACAGAGGACACAGAGGTTACTCTGACAGCTACCTTTAAGGCAAATGATATACTCCTTAATGAGTATATTGAAAAAGCCGACAGCTTCGGAACCATAAAAAAAACCTTCAAAGTAACGGTAAAGGGAAGCGGAAGCCAGGCACCGACTGAGGAAGAATTAAAGGCGATTCTGGATAAATATTATACAGCAGATCAGCTGAAGGATTTTACAACGCAGACACAGCTTGATACAGCGAACTGTACCGGTGACATCCAGCTTCCTCGTTACACAAGGATCAAAGATGAAAACGGTGAGGATGTATTCAATAATAAAGAGATCACAGTAACCTCCAGTGATGCGAACCTGATGAAGATCAACGGATACAGAGCAGCGGTGGATCTGTTTACATATGATAAAGATACGACAGCAAATCTTATCGTTACCTTCACAAGAGAAGGCGTAACTGCCACAAAAGAGATCCCGATCACAGTTTCCGTAAAAGATATCAACGAAAAGCTGGACGCAGAAATTGCTATGATGGATTACGCAAAAGCCCATTATTTCGATGGTATCAAAGGTGACAATGCCGATGCGGACAGCATTACCACAAACCTTCACGCATTCCAGGAAATGTATCTGGACAACGAAGGAAAAGCTGTCTGGGTATACAATGTAGATGACAAAACAGGCGCAGGTATCATCACAGATGATTATTTTGATAACCCGTGGATCATGGAAGGACAGGGATACAATCACTTCAAATCTTCCAACAACGCAGTGATCCAGCATGAAAACCTTGTTGTAAACAGACCGGAGAGCAATACACAGATCACCATCAGTTCTCTTCTTTCCAGTGAGAAATATGGCCAGTTTGCAAAAGATCATCTGGATAACGCAAAACTTCAGAAACTTTATAAACAGGAAGCATCTGTTACAGTAACCGTAAAGGGAACAAAAGCAGAAGGCGAAGCTCTGAAAGCTAAGATCCAGGAAGCAAATACACTTCTTGAGAGCATCACAGAGGGAACAGAAGCAGGACAGTATCCGGAAGGAACAAAAGATGCCCTTTCCGAAGCAATCAAAGCTGCACAGGCAGTTTCCGATAACGCCGAGGCAACAGAAGCACAGCAGACAGAAGCAATCACAGCCCTTGCCAAGGCTATGAAAGACTGCCAGGATTCCAGGATTCCGCAGAGTGCTGATGTAACTGTCATCGCCGGTACCGAAGCAAACACAGCCGGAAAAACACAGGCCCTTACAGTAAAGGCTACAGACGCAGCACTTTACGGATATGTAAAACCGGAGAAAGTACAGGCAGAGGTAACTGTTCTTGACGCACTTGCAGATCTTCATGCAGCAATGTACGGAGATGCATTTAAGGCAGCACCGGAAGATTACCTGGTAGTAAATGAGAGTGGCTGGATCAGCAAAGCGTTTGGAGTTACTACTGCTAATGTAAGCTTCTTTGTAAACAACAAAATGCCGCTGGGTGACAGTGGATATGGAAGCATGTGTAATGAAGCCGTTCTGAACAGCGGAGATGTTTTAAACGTATTCTTCTATAATGACACAGCAGGATACAGTGACGAATATCTGTATTTTGACAGCATTGCATGCGACATCATGGCTAAGAAAGACTTTATCCTGAATGTAAAAGGATTTAAGGCAGCATGGGGTGAGGAGGCTTCTGCACAGAAGGATATCACCGTAGAACTCCGTGACAGCGAAGGTAAGACAGTAGCAACAGGAACCACCGATGAGAACGGAAATGTAACACTTAATGCACCGGCAGAAGGAACTTATACAGCAGCTATCGTAAAAACACCATATGAGTACTATATTCCGGTAGATGCCAAGGTTGTTGCCAAGGCACATGAGCATAGCTACACAACCTGGAAAAAAGTAAGCTCTGCAACCGTATTTGCTCCGGAGAAACAGGAAAGCACCTGTGATTTCTGTGGCGAGAAGACAACAAAAACTGTTGGCAAGAAACTTACACCAACCGTTAAACTTACAGCAACAAAACTGGCACTGAAAACGAAACAGTCTGTAACCGTAAGGGCAACAGGACTTGCAAAGGGAGATTACGTCAAGAGCTGGACATCCTCCAAAAAGTCAGTTGCAACTGTAGACAAAAACGGTAAGATCACAGCAACCTCCAAAGAGGGAACCGCAGTGATCACAGTAACTCTTGCAAGTGGAAAAACCGCAAAAGTAACTGTAACCGTAAAAATGATCAGAACAACAAAGCTCACAAAAGTACCGAAGACACTGAGCCTTACAACCGGAAAGAAATATACCCTGAAACCGGTTGTAACACCATCCAATTCTCAGGAGAAAGTTACTTACAAGAGCAGCAACACCAAGATCGCTACTGTAAGCAGCACAGGTGTGATCACTGCGAAAAAAGTCGGAAAAGTAACGATCACCGTACAGTCCGGAAAGCAGAAAGCAACGGTAACATTAACTGTGAAAAAAGCGCCTGCATTAAAAGCAATCAAAAATGTTCCGACTAAGAAAACGATCACAAAGGGTAAAACATACACATTAAAACCACAGCTTTACCCGTCAGGAGCAATTGCAAAGATCACTTATACAACCAGCAATAAGAGCATTGCCACAGTAGATTCCAAAGGCAAGATCACAGCAAAGAAAAAAGGAACTGCAGTGATCACTGTAAAAGCCGGAAAATTTACCGCAAAATGCAAAGTTACTGTAAAATAGGAAATTGATAAGAAATTAAAGATCACAGAAATGTGAAACCAAAAAACAGGGTCTGTCAGAAATGGCAGCCCTGTTTTTTGTTGTTTCTGTCAGAAAAAATCTGATCAGGCCGGATTGATGACGATCCGGTTCCGTCTGGCCAGAGCAATGGCGATATGACAGCCTTCCGCGATGGCACAGGCTTTATCGGCAAAGCTGATGATCCAGGCTTCTCTGTTGCGTGGAAGAGGTCCCAGAGGGAACATATGTGAGAGAATTGCGTCCAGTTCTCTGTCCGTCATATCAAAGTGAGTGGCACTGTTTTCTGCGGCAGCTTTCGGGTGATAGAACGCCTGATGCTCACCGGTCGGTGTCTCTGCTTTGAAATCGTAAGGACAGAAATCGTGGAGAAGTCCTGCCCTTGCGGCGGCTTTCTCGTCACATCCCAGCTTCCTGGCAATGAACCAGGAGAGGTAAGAAACATTGATACTGTGCATGAGCCGTGTGGTCCACTGGTGGTGGGTGTACAGGCTCAGCTTCAGGAACTCTCTGTTACAGAGGATGTTCTTCACAAGCGCATGATATTCCTGTGAGACCTCATCCGACACCGTGATATCCATCGGCAATCACCTTCTTTCTTTTGTTTATAATTTCATTATGACGATTATGGAGAAAAATGCAATATGGTTTATAGTTTTTTTAGAAATTAGCTTGGACAAATTTATTTGGGATGGGAAATGTCAGCGCGCAGAAGTAAGGAGAATGTTTTTTGGGGGTCTGTTCTTTGGGAAATTATGGTATAGTAAAGTGAAAACGCTATAACGGTTTTATGGACAGCTATATAAGATAGGCTGGAAATGGTGATTTAGGATAGCTGCTGTAATAGCAGGGAAAGGAGCATAATATTATATATGAAACCAGAAAAACTGATCGAAGTACTTTCCGTTGCAGAACGGTTAAAGGATGCGGTACGTCATAGTTATACTTCCGGTGGCAGGCGGGAGAGCGTTGCAGAGCATTCCTGGAGGATCACGTTGATGGCATATTTTGTCAGTGATGAGTTTCCTGAGGCAGATCTTCTGAAAATTATGAAAATGTGCCTGATCCATGATCTGGGAGAAGCTTTTACCGGTGATATCCCGGCCTTTGAAAAAACGGATAAGGATTCGGAGAAAGAAGCCGATGTGCTGGGAAAATGGGTGAAGACTCTGCCGGAGCCCTTTGATAAAGAAATGGCTGAGCTTTATCAGGAAATGGAAGAGCAGCAGACTCTGGAGGCTAGGATCTATAAAGCTCTGGACAAGCTGGAAGCCCTGATCCAGCACAATGAATCTGATATTAAAACCTGGATTCCGCTGGAGTATGATCTGCAGATGACTTACGGAAATGAACAGGTGAAATTCTCAGAATATCTGACAGAGCTTCGCGCAAAGGTTCGGGAAGATAGTGTACAGAAAATTCAGAAAAAAGGTTGTTGAATATGAATAACTCATGTATACTAATATGTATGGAATAAGTCCAAAATGCTTATAAAAGGGGGAAAAAGTAATGAAAAAAGCAGTAAAGAGATTATTGGTGTTATTTCTGGCACTTACATTTATCGTGACAGATCTTGCAGTAGCACCGGTCACAGCGCAGGCGGCGGGTACACTCAAATTTACTAAGTCTGTTGCTCTTATGAAAGGTGAGGAAATCGGATATGGAATCATAAACTCCGTCAGATCCGACAAAGTTCTGGGACTGAAATCCAGTAATACCAGTGTGGTATCAGTTAAAAAAATGCCGTTTCTGGATGATTATACCATTACGCTGAAGGCAAAAAAAACAGGAACTTCTATTGTATCCTTCAAAGTAAAAAGAAAGAATGGAAAAACATATTCTTTCAAATCTAAAGTTACGGTACATAATTATTCAAATCCGTTAAACGTGTGCAAATTCGGAAGAAAAGATTATAAAAAATCCTTTGATAAAAAGACCATGGTCCCGGTTGCAAAAGGTTATCCCAGAAAGGCAAAAGTATGTATCACTGCAAAGAAGGGCTACAAGATAGTTGCAATCTATTACAGTGAACACGGAACCGGAAGACAGAGAAAGATCAAAAATGGAAGCACAGTCATTTTGGATGGAGAACATTATCTGCAGATATTGTATAAGAATACCAGCAAAAATTATGTATCATCGGTATATCTGGATGGATATAGTATGTAGAGATGACGAAAAAAGGAACCGGGAGACCGGTTCCTTTTTTGGTGATTTCAGAACATCTCTGAGTGCTGGTATTTCAAGGCTTTTTGGAATGTTTTTATTTGCTTTATATTAGCACACTGGGTGATTTTTTAGGAATATATTTTTTTAAACCAGTAGAAGGAAGAATATGATAGCCAGTGCTTCAGTGAATATAGTATAATTATGGCAGAAAAAACGAAAATGGGAGAATCATATGAAGAAAAAGAGGATTGCAATGCTTTTGGTCGCAACACTTACGTTTTCACAGAGTATGGGCGCGGTCATACCGGTAGCAGCTGAGGAACTGACAGCAGATACCGGACAGGAAACTGCAGAGACAGAAGAAATAGTTCAGAAGAACGGTGGTTCGGAAACAACAGGGGAAGTAGCTTCAGTGCCTGATCTGGAAGACGAGGAGGAATTAAGTCTTCAGGATGATGCAGAGAATGCGGAAGAAGAAATTGCAGAAGAAGAAAACACATCAGAAATTACGGAGCTATTCGGGGATAACACCGAAAACCAGGAGGCCTTCAGTGACGGTTCAGAAGCTGGAGAGTCTGCCGCAGCAAATGAACAATATCAGCTTAATCTGATATTTGAAGGTGCCAGTGGAGGCCAGGATTTACTGCCGAACAGCCGTGTCAGAATAAAATCCCGTCTGGTTGATACAATTGGCTATAGTGATGTTTCTGCATATGAATTGAAAGTTGCTCCGGTAACGGGTGGAAATGGTGCCAAAATGGCAGACGTATCATTAGATGGCCAGGATATTGTGCTGGATGTTTACAATAAAACCGGAGACGCCAGAATTTCCGCAACGGCATTCATAAATGGAACTGAAGTGGCAAAAAGGGAATTTTGGGTTAACATCAGTGAGTATGTGATCCTGCCGGAAAAAATCACAGATACAAGTGGTAATGAAATCAACCTTGAAGTAGGTCAGCAGCTGGATATAGCAAAAGACATGAAACCACAGCTTGTCCGTTACAAAGATGGAAAAGGAGACCCAATTCCGTTAACAGGGGACAATTACAAGATCGTCATGTCACAGACAGGTCCTGGAGGTGAAGAATTTCGTGATTATGATGCAGATGGCCTGAAATGGATAGAGGTTCCGGGACAGGATCTTCCAATCCTGGAGAGAACAACAGAGAATTCTACATGGTTTGCACTTTTGGCTATGGAGAGATCAGAAAATGGAGACTGGCATTATATTACCCGACATCATTATGAACTTACTTCTTTGATCAGCAACGATTATGACAATGGTCATAACGATGACAGCGAAGAGAAAAGCTCCTACAGACTGGTATATGATTATCAGGATACGACAGGAAATGAAGCCATGCTGCCGAACAGTCAGATGACAGCTACCACTTATCTGGAGGACAAAACAAAGGATTATCAGAGAGTAGATGATTATAAACTGGAAATTCTGGAACAGTCAAAGCTGGCAGATATTTCAGTTTCTGCAGATGGAAAAAAACTTGTTATTAAATCTGGCAATAAAACCGGTCAGGGCTGCTGTTACATATCTGTACAGATACCGGATGGAAAAGGCGGATACAGAGAAGCCTTCAGAAAAGATATGTGGTTCAGCGTCAGTGAGTATGTGATCCTGCCGGAAAAAATCACAGATACAAGTGGTAATGAAATCAACCTTGAAGTAGGTCAGCAGTTGGATATAGCAAAAGACATGAAGCCGCAGCTTGTCCGTTACAAAGATGGAAAAGGAGATCCGATTCCGGTAACAGGAGATAATTATAAAATCGTAATATCTTCATGGACAGATGAAAGTACAGGCACAGTGTACCATGATTATGATACAGACGGCTGGAAATGGATTGATGTTCCAGGTCAGGAGCTCCCAATCCTTGAGAGAACATCAGGATATGGTACATATTTTGGGCTTACTGCAATGGAAAAAAGTGCAGATGGAAACTGGCACCAGATTGCAAGACGGATGTATGAGCTGGATACTTTGCCCGGTTATAATGGCGATGACAGTGGAAACTTCGGTGACAGTGGTCATGACAGTGATGATAGTGAGGAAAAAAGCTTTTATAATCTGACATACGATTTGGAAGGCACAGCAGGAAATGAAGCCATGCTGCCGAACAATGAAACGACCATTGTGACAGACATACTGGATAAAACCAGTGGCCAGCATCCGGTAAAAGATTATAAGCTGGAAATCATAGAACAGTCAAAACTGGCAGAAGCTACAGTTTCTCCGGATGGAAAGAAGCTTATAATTAAATCCAACGATAAAACCGGTGTTGGCTGCTGTTATGTAGCAGTAAAACTTCTGGATAAAACCGGTGAATATAAAGAAGCCTTCAGAAAAGATATATGGTTTGAAGTCAGCGAATTTATGCTGTTACCGGAGAATCTGACAGATAAGAATGGAAAGCTGCTTAATCCGGCTGTTGGAGAATCCATTAATCTCGCCAATTTAAAAGTAAAACTGGTTCAGTATATAAACGGAAAAGGTGATCCCGTTGAGATTACAGGAAATGATATAAAAATCGTAGTGATGAGCTGGAAGGATACAGAATCCGGTAAACTGCAATATGATTACGATGATGAAGCATGGAACATGCAGAAAGTTTCCGGCCAGGAGCTTCCGATCATGACGAGAAAGTCCGATGATAATACAAGGCTTGCACTGTCTGCCATGCGAAAAAACAAAAACGGGGAGTGGGAGCGGCTTGTAAGAAAACATTTTGAGATTGGAGAAAACAGTTCAAAACACAGTCACAGCTGGAAAGCAGTAAAAACTGTTCAGGCAACCTGTACGTCAAAAGGAAGCAGAACCGATAAATGTACTTCCTGTGATGGTGTAAGAACCGTAACACTTCCGGCAAAACATACCGCTGTAAAAGATGCAGCAGTTGCAGCGACAGTATTTAAAGCAGGAAAGAAGGAAGGAAGTCATTGTAAAGTATGTGGCAAAGTGCTCAGAAAACAAATTACAGTTGCCAAACTGAAACCGACGATTTCCCTGACTGCATCTTCCCTGAAAATGAAAGCAGGTCAGTCTACCACTGCATTTAAAGCAGCCGGACTGGCGAAAGGTGATTATGTTACAAGAGTGACATCCGGAAATACAGGAATCGTAAAAGTATCTTCTGTGACAAAGAAGGGAGCTTTCAGACTGACAGCAGGTAAAAAGGCAGGAAGTACTACAGTTAAGGTTATTCTTGCAAGCAAAAAGTCAGCATCTTTTAAAGTTACCGTACAGAGAGGAGTAGTAAAAACTTCGAAAATTACTGTAAGCACTAAATCTGTGACACTCAAAAAAGGAACTACTTACCGTAAACTGGCATCTTCAGTTAAAGTCACTCCTGTAACCAGCCAGGAAAAAGTTACATACACATCATCCAACAAAAAAATTGTGACAGTAACATCCGGTGGTGTGATCAAAGGTCTGAAAAAAGGAAACGCAACGATCACAATCCGAAGCGGCTCAAAGAGGACAACCTGTAAAGTTACAGTTAAATAAAAATTGTACGAAAAAAGGGGGAATCACTTCTGTGATTCCCCCTTAAAAAATCCTTATTTTATGCGGATTTCTTATTTACCGAAATATCTCTTAAGCAGACCAGCGAATGCTTTTCCGTGTCTTGCCTCGTCCTTAGCCATCTCATGTACTGTGTCATGGATTGCGTCAAGGTCAGCTGCTTTCGCACGTTTTGCAAGGTCGAATTTACCTGCTGTAGCGCCGTTTTCAGCCTCTACACGCATCTGAAGGTTCTTCTCTGTGCTGTCTGTTACAACCTCACCAAGGAGCTCTGCGAATTTAGCTGCATGCTCTGCTTCCTCGTAAGCTGCTTTCTCATAGTAGAGACCTACTTCCGGATATCCTTCTCTGTGAGCAACTCTTGCCATTGCAAGATACATACCAACCTCAGAGCACTCACCCTCGAAGTTTGCTCTTAAGTCTGCAAGAATGTCTTCGCTGACACCCTTAGCTACGCCTACAACATGCTCAGCTGCCCATGAGAGCTCGCCTTCCTGTTTCTGGAATTTAGAAGCTGGTGCTTTACATACTGGACAGGCTTCCGGTGCCTGCTCGCCTTCATAAACATATCCACATACTGTACATACCCATTTAGCCATAGTAATGATCTCCTTTTCTTTTTTGAAATATATTGTTTGTTTTTGTTTCTTCTAAATTAATAATAGTAATTATTACTATTTTATGATACCATGTGATCTTTGTTTTGTCAAGCTTGTTTTTCTTCTTTTTTCAGGCATTCCTTGCAGATCCCATAGAAGCTTGCATCTACGTCAAAGACTTTTCCGTGGATAAATTCTGCAGCTGCCTGTTCAAGAATTCCATTAAGGCTGTCTGACTGCATATCGATCACCCGGTTGCATCTGGTACACATGAAATGTGAGTGTGGTGCGACCCTTCCATCGTAGCGATCCGCGCTTCCGAAATTGGTCAGCTTCCGGATCTCACCGATGTCACTGAGAAGAGAAAGATTACGGTAGACAGTTCCGAGACTGATATTCGGGTAGATCTGTCGAAGATTCTCGTATACTGTATCTGCCGTTGGATGATCTGTTCTGGATCTCAGAAATTCCTTGATGGACTCTCGCTGACGGCTGTATTTAAGTGCTGCCATAATGTTTCCTCCTATCAGTAATAGTAATTATTACTGATATTATAATACATGACAGAGGGAGGTTTGTCAAGAGGTTTGGATATGATTATCCTGAAATATTTTCATTTTATGAGTTGGATGTAAATGAGTATTTTTACGCTGCAGGTGTAGGAGATATTTGCAACCCTGCAGAGGACTTACTTGATTCAGTTAAATGGTGAGAACTGGCAGTCGGATGTCTGACAGAGTGTTTGTTATAAGGAATATTGTGCCCTTAATGATAGGATTTTATCAGTAAAAATTCTCGGTGAAAATTTATAAAAATAAGTTGACAGAGACTAACTTTAGTAGTATATTTACAACAGTTAGAGAAATCTAACTAATATGTAAAGGAGAATGCAAATGACTTGTGAAAAATTTGAATCTGTCATAGGTTATCATTGTTCCCCTGTTTTAATGGGAATGAAACCGGCGAATCTTGTTTCTTTTTCCAAAGAGAGGATGCCGGAGCTACCGGAGATCATTTCGGATTATAAGGAGGGTCTTGAACGGGAGGGTATCCGTATGGAGATCATCTGTGGATGCAGGAAGCATTATCTACTTCTGGTGTACCGGCCGGATATGCTGCAGGAATATCTGGCGCAGGATGAGGCCAGGAATCTTTTGCTTCAGGATGGCTATAATATAGATGGTTCTCTGGATGAGATGATTGTCCGTTTGAAGGAGAGATTTTTTCATAAGACGGAGTTTCCTCATGAGATCGGGCTTTTTCTGGGGTATCCTATTGAGGATGTGAAGGGCTTTCGGAAGTTCGGGGGCAGTGGCTGCAAGATGTGTGGTTACTGGAAGGTTTATGATGATGTGGAGCAGGCTCGCAGGATTTTTGACAGCTACGATAAGTGCCGGGAGTTTACTGCGGCGCAGATCCGTGCGGGGTATTCGATTTTGCAGGTTGTTGGTATGAAGCATCTCTGTACATCTCAGATGTGCGTATAATATAAAGTTTAAAACAGGAGGTTTTTGAGATGAGCAAGGTAGGAATTATTTACTGGTCTTCTACAGGTAACACAGAGGCTATGGCGCAGGCTGTTGAGGAAGGTGCCAAGGCTGCCGGTGCGGATGTTGAGATTATGGAAGTGGCTGATGCGGATGTGGATAAAGCGCTTTCTTTTGATGTTCTGGCTCTTGGTTGTCCGGCTATGGGGGATGAGGAGCTTGAGGAGGGTGAGTTCGAGCCATTCTTCTCTGATCTGGAAGGCAAACTTTCCGGTAAAAAAGTTGCACTTTTCGGTTCCTATGACTGGGGCGACGGAGAGTGGATGAGAACATGGTGCGGCAGAGCAAAAGACGCAGGCGCAGAGCTTGTTGAGGATGAAGGACTCATTGTAAACAATACACCTGATGATGAAGGACTTGCAGCTTGCCGTGAACTTGGTGGAAAACTTGCATAAGATCTATTAGATTTCAAACAAATAAAAACTGAGCAGAGCATTGGATTTTCAAACACAAACACCATCCGGACAGAAGGGATAGATATCTTTTTTGTCCGGGTGGTGTTTTATTTTGAGCGAAAATATCTGCTTATTACTTTGAGGAAATATAGAAGAAATGAATATTAAGACAAAAAATCCTTGTTGATTTTAATATTTACGTGTCCTAAAATAGATAAAAATGAAATAAAGCAGGAAAGTGAGGGATGCCGGATGATGCGGGAGGAAGCGGAACAGTATTTATATTATGCGATGACAATTGGTGAACAGCTTCTTTGCTGCGGAGCAGAGGTTGGACGTGTGGAAGATACCATACGGCGGATCTGCCTGGCATATGGAGCCACCCGGGCAGATGTTTTTTCTATCACATCCAGTATTGTGACGACTATTTATGGAGAGGATTTCGGTATTTGCACCCAGACGCGGCGTGTGCCGGGAATGTCCAATGATCTGGGACGGCTGGATGACCTGAACCAGCTTTCCAGATACATCTGTGAGTATCGGCCGAAGCCGGAGGAGATCCAGAAGGGGCTGGAAAAGATCCGGGATAAACAAGGATATTCTTTTAAAACGCAGATTTTGATCTATGCTGTAATTTCAGGTTCTTTTTCCGTGTTTTTTGGAGGAGATGTCAACGATATGATCGCTTCTGCGCTGATTGGTATCGCCCTGAAGCTGTTTGAGGCTTTTGTAAAAAAGGGCGCATTAAACTCGCTGCTGACAGTGCTTCTTTGCTGCGGAGCCGGCGGAGTACTTTCCAATCTTACAGTTCTGATCGGGCTTGGACATCATGCGGATCTGATCAGTATCGGAAATATCATGCTTCTGATACCGGGAATTGCATTTACCAATTCATTGCGTGATATGTTTTCAGGAGATACCATTACAGGTTTGATCCGATGTATGGAGGCACTTTTGCTGGCACTGGTCGTGGGCCTTGGTTTTACGGTGGCGAATCTGTTGTTTTAACCGAATCAGGGAAGTTCTCTTGAAGGTTACGAAAAGCAATAAGCAGTGAATGAGGAGTTTACATACTGTATCAATTGCGGAGTAGCGAAATGCAGCAGATAATGGGAGTATTTGAGAGTAGTTATGATTTATTCAGGAGGAAAATATGCGGGAAATCATACAGCTGGTCGTATCCTTCACAGGATCTCTCGGCTTTGCGGCATTATTTAATATCCATGGAAAAAAACTCTGGTTTGCGGCATTGGGTGGATGCCTGTCCTGGGCTGTATATCTGGCAGTAGAGTTCATAACGCCAAGTCCGTATGTGTGCGGTTTCTGGTCAACAGTAGCTATTACCTTGTATGCAGAATGTATGGCAAGAATTCATAAAACGCCGGTAACTGTATTTCTGGTTTCCGCGACAATTCCGCTGATTCCGGGAGCAGCACTTTACCGGACAATGAACTGGATGTTGATGAAGGACTGGGCGAAATTCCAGAAAGACGGAATCTATACGATCCTTTTTGCGGTGAGCATGGCAGCAGGAATGACGCTGACAACCATTGCGTTCCGGATGGCGTGGCGGTGGATGTACAGGCAGAGGAGAATGTAATACAGTATCGAAATTCCCCGTTTACAAACCATCGGAAATGTGTTACGATTTTCCCATATGGAAAACTCATGGAAGAAGAGAGTACATGTGTACACCGTACTACAGGGAAATCCCCGGAGGACTTTTCAGATGCAGGCTGTGACGCAGTTGATGTCATAGATCTGCGGCAGAGTGAATGGTAAAGGTTCACTTTATGCAGGAGTTCCGAGACTGAGAGGGATGTGCAGGCGCAGATGGAAGATGGCTTCGGAGAGGCATTGCTGAACCGGTTTAAACGCGATAAGCGAAGTGTGAATGTCCGATTTAACGGACACCGGCAGGCAGTGACAGGACCGCCTGTTATAGCGGAAGGGTATAGAGTTTGCTGTACCTGATGAGGTTTTTGCCGCGAGGCAGGAACGAACAGAAGTGGTAACACGGGTAATAACTCGTCTTCTCATATCGCAAGTGGTATGAGAAGACGTTTTTTTATGTCACAGGAAATTACATTGTAATCTTCCAATGGCATCGACAGGATTTTTCCTGTTTTGGCTGAATATACTTTCAGTCAGTTATGAGTAAGCATACAATTATTTTTTATATTATGGAGGAAAGAAAAATGGAAAAGCAGAGATATTATATCAGCACTGCCATTGCGTACACATCCGGTAAACCGCATATCGGAAATACTTATGAGGTTGTTCTTGCAGATGCCATCGCACGTTTTAAGAGACAGCAGGGATATGACGTATATTTCCAGACAGGTACTGATGAGCATGGCCAGAAGATCGAGCTGAAGGCCGAGGAAGCTGGTGTTACACCGAAGGAATTCGTAGATAACGTTTCCGGTGAGATCAAACGTATCTGGGATCTGATGAACACATCCTATGATAAATTTATCCGTACAACAGATAAAGACCATGAAGAGCAGGTCAAAAAGATCTTCAAAAAAATGTATGCAAAGGGAGATATCTACAAAGGTCATTATGAGGGAATGTACTGTACCCCATGCGAGTCTTTCTTCACAGAGTCTCAGCTTGTAGACGGCAAATGCCCGGACTGCGGACGTCCATGCGTACCTGCTAAAGAAGAGGCATATTTCTTCAAAATGAGCAAATATGCAGATAAACTTATTGACTATATCAACACACATCCGGATTTCATCCAGCCGGAGTCCCGTAAAAACGAGATGATGAACAACTTCCTTCTTCCGGGACTTCAGGATCTCTGTGTATCCAGAACATCCTTTAAATGGGGAATTCCGGTAGATTTTGATCCGAAGCACGTTGTATATGTATGGCTGGATGCCCTGACAAACTATATCACAGGTATCGGCTATGACTGTGACGGAAACAGCAGCGAGAAATTCAACAAATACTGGCCTGCAGATCTTCACCTTATCGGTAAAGATATCATCCGTTTCCATACTATTTAC
>OJMI01002666.1_pt1 | contig 15019 bp, 9 predicted proteins | sample 1597131 | NCBI WGS metagenome assembly OJMI01 (sample SAMEA2452116, study PRJEB22498) | human gut metagenome | reverse complement strand
CTACACCGATAATGAGCTATTGATAGAATTAGCATTTGCTCCTTTCGTGGTGATGATATTGAATTACACGTTTGCACTACCTGGCTATGTATATCTTAATGCTGTCGGGGGAACAGGAAAAAACAAAATCACCTTTCTGTTTCAGGTGACAACCACCTGTGTGTATTTAGTGTACCTCTATTGGTTGAGCTTCTGTATAAAAGCATCTTTATCCCTCTACTTGACGGCAGAATACCTGTTTGTGATTCTGCTAGCACTTCAATCTATCATTTATCTAAAAAGTAAACACTATTAAAGCGAATCAAGTTATGATGACAAAAATATATCCTCGCATCGGAGATAAGCAAACAGTCTATCCAACCCATCCGAAGCCCCTAAATCCGTAAAATCGGAACTGGCGAAAATAAATAAGGGACAGGATGATATTATCCGATTTATCCGTCACTATGAGGAAGAACAACTGAATCCCATGATACGGGTAACAAATTCTATCGCTTTGCGTTTCGATGTCATCGGTAAAACTTTGGAAACTCTTATGGATAAGCAATTGATGAAAACGACTGTAAATGACGAGTTATCCTCCGAGAAAAATATGCCGGAAAGAAAAAGCGTTTTGAGACAGGAAAATTACTTAATAATCCCTTTGAAAACGTTTTTTGGAGACACTCTGGGGGGAGGATATGCATTTGCGTTTTGCAGTAAGCCGATACATAACAAGTAATCATGCCCCTTAAGATTGCAGACGAAGGAACGCAGGAAAGATAAAAATACACGCTATTTTCATCCGGACATATATAAACTATGAAGATATTTATGTAAGTTTGTCCACAAAGAAAAATGATCATATAAATACACACAATTTGAAACATGGCAGACGACAAGAAAATTATTTTCTCGATGGTAGGCGTGAGTAAAGTCTTTCCGCCTCAAAAACAAGTATTGAAAAATATTTACCTGTCCTTTTTCTATGGAGCGAAGATCGGGATCATTGGTTTGAATGGTTCTGGTAAATCTACATTGCTAAAAATTATTGCCGGCGTCGAAAAAGAATACCAAGGAGAAGTAGTATTCTCACCCGGATATTCCGTCGGATATCTAGAGCAGGAACCGAAACTGGAACCGGGCAAAACAGTAAAGGAAGTCGTACAGGAAGGCGTACAAAATATTGTGGACACCCTCAAAGAATATGAAGAAGTAAACGAAAAATTCGGCGATCCCGAAATACTCGAAGATCCAGACAAAATGGACGCACTGATCAACCGGCAGGCCGAATTACAAGATAAGATAGATGCAACTGATGCATGGAACCTCGACAGCCGCCTAGAAAGAGCGATGGACGCTTTACGCTGTCCTCCTGAAGATCAGGTGGTCGATACGCTGTCGGGAGGCGACCGCCGCCGTGTGGCTCTCTGCCGTTTGCTGTTACAACAGCCGGACATCCTGTTGCTGGACGAACCGACCAACCACTTGGATGCTGAGTCGATCGACTGGTTGGAGCAACATCTACAACAATATACGGGTACGGTTATCTGCATCACGCACGACCGTTACTTCCTCGACCATGTGGCCGGATGGATTCTGGAACTGGATCGCGGAGAAGGTATTCCCTGGAAAGGAAACTACTCTTCTTGGCTGGATCAAAAGACTAAACGTATGGCACAGGAGGAGAAACAAGCAAGTAAACGCCGTAAGACACTGGAACGCGAACTAGAATGGATCAACATGGCCCCGAAAGCTCGTCAGGCAAAAGGTAAGGCCCGTCTGAATTCGTATGAAGCCCTTTTGAACGAAGACCAGAAAGAACGCGAAGCCAAACTGGAAATCTTTATCCCGAACGGTCCGCGCTTAGGGAACAAGGTGATCGAGGCCCAGCATGTAGCAAAAGCATTTGGCGACAAACTGTTGTTTGATGACCTAAATTTCATGTTGCCGCCGAACGGAATCGTCGGCGTGATCGGTCCGAACGGAGCAGGTAAGACTACACTGTTCAAGATGATCATGGGAATGGAAAGTATCGACAAAGGTTCTTTTGAAGTGGGCGAAACGGTAAAGGTCGGTTATGCAGACCAGACACATAAAGATATCGACCCGAAGAAGACCGTTTATCAGGTTGTTTCCGGCGGACAGGAGTTCATCCGCGTAGGCGGCAAGGAAGTCAACTCCCGCGCTTACCTCTCCAAATTCAATTTTGCGGGAGCCGACCAGGAAAAACTTTGCGGCGTACTCTCCGGTGGTGAACGGAATCGCCTGCATCTGGCTCTAACGCTGAAGGCCGAGGCGAATGTGTTGCTGCTCGACGAACCGACCAACGATATTGATGTGAACACACTCCGGGCACTCGAAGAAGGATTGGAGAACTTCGCCGGTTGTGCGGTCGTCGTTTCTCACGACCGTTGGTTCCTCGACCGTATCTGTACGCATATCCTTTCGTTCGAAGGGGATTCAAATGTCGTGTTCTACGAAGGTTCCTATTCGGAGTATGAAGAGTACAAGCGCAAATTATTGGGCGACGTGGAACCAAAACGTGTCCGTTACCGTAAACTTATTGTTGATTAATCGTATAAATAATTAATATTATAAGACCATGAAAAAAAGAATGTTATCGATGGCAGTAGTAGCTGCCGCCTTTTTGTGTTTCGGAAGTGACGCGAGTGCACAGAAAACAACCAAGCTGTTCAACGGAAAAGACCTTTCCGGCTGGAACTTCGTTGTCGATAAGAACTCCGTCCCAGCCGAACAGGTATATTCCGTGAAAGACGGTGTCATCAACATCACAGGACAGCCATTCGGATACATGTACACGAAAGAAAAATACGGAGATTATAAACTACATGTAGAATATCGCTGGCCAAACGGCAAGGAAAAGGCGAACAGCGGTATCTTCCTGCTAATTGAAGAGCCGAAAAACCCGTTTCCGAACGGTATCGAATGCAACCTGATGCTTGATAATGCCGGTGATTTCGTCCTGCTCGGCGGTTCGGATCTGACTGAATACCAGAATAAGCCAGGCCAACCCCGCCCCTCTTTCCCGAAAATCCAGAAGGCGAATCAAGACAGCGAGAAGCCTGCCGGTGAATGGAATGAAGCTAATATCTTCGTAAAAAACGGTGTCATCACGGTCTATATCAATGGCGTTTACCAGAACACCGGGACAAACAAGGTAAAGGAAGGTTACATCGGACTGCAAAGCGAAGGCAAGGAAGTACAATTCCGTAACGTGACAATCACTCCGTGGTAAACAACTATACTTATTTTAAAACACCTATGTTTTGCATTCAAAGCATAGGTGTTTTGCATTCAAATCATATATGTTTTGGAAAGGTGTTTCTTGGGTTTCCATAAAAACATATCGTTTCTTTGCTATCTTTGCAACATTCTCACGGATATTCCGGTTCTTTTTTAAATTATATCACTATGGATAATCGTTTCTTGGACCTTATAGAGAGAAGCATAAAGGAGCATTGGGACCTCCCCGCCTTCTCCGATTACAATGGACATACCTTCCATTTCAAAGACGTCGCACGGCGGATAGAAAAGTTTCACATCCTACTGGAACATGCCGGTATCAAGAAAGGCGACAAAGTGGCCATCGTCGGACGCAACTCCTCCAACTGGGCAATCTGCTTTTTCGGAATATTGGCTTACGGAGCTGTTGCCGTGCCGATCCTGCATGAGTTCAAACCCGACAATATCCATCACATCGTCAACCATTCGGGAGCAAAAGCCGTACTGGCAGGCTCCAGCAACTGGGAGAACATGAACGAAAAGATGATGCCGGATGTCAAGCTATTCATGATGCTGGACAACTTCTCCATTATCGATTGCAAAAATAAGGAGGTACGCACCATACGCGATCGCATCAACGAATATTTTGGCAAGAAATATCCCCGTTCTTTCACCGCCAACGATGTGAAATATCATATCGAAGACCCGGAGGAATTGGCTGTCTTGAACTATACGTCCGGCACGACCAGCTTCTCGAAAGGAGTCATGATCCCCTACCGCAGTTTGTGGAGCAACACACAGTTCGCCTACGACCGTCTTCCTTTCATACATCCAGGAGACAACATTGTCTGTATGTTACCGATGGCGCACATGTACGGGTTAGCGTTCGAAGTGCTGAACTCCGTCAACAAAGGCTGCCACGTTCATTTCCTGACACGCACGCCGAGTCCAAAAATCATCGCAGAGGCATTTGCGACGATTCGACCGGCGCTGATCCTTGCCGTGCCACTCATTATCGAGAAGATCATCAAGAACAAGGTCTTTCCCGAACTGGAAAAGCCATTGATCAAATTGCTGTTGAAAGTGCCATACATCGACCAAAAGGTACGCGAGAAGATCGCCCAAAAGCTGGAAGCCTCTTTCGGTGGGAACTTCGGCGAAATCGTGATTGGTGGTGCAGCCATCAATAAAGAGGTAGAGACGTTTCTCAAATCCATCGACTTCCGTTATACGGTTGGCTATGGGATGACGGAATGCGGCCCACTGGTTTCCTACGAACAGTGGGACACGTTCAAGCAAGGCTCGGTGGGTCGTGTCGTTGACCGCATGGAAATCCGGATCGACTCGAACGATCCGGAAAACGAAGTAGGCGAAATCCTGGTTCGCGGCATGAACGTGATGTTAGGCTACTACAAGAATCCAGAGGCAACAAAGGCTGTGATGCTACCCGACGGCTGGCTACGGACAGGTGACTTGGGAACACTTGACAAAGACGGTTTCCTTTACATCCGCGGACGAAGCAAAAGTATGATCCTAAGCTCCAACGGACAGAATATCTATCCCGAAGAGATCGAAGACCGCCTAAACAATATGCTGTACGTGGCGGAGTCGTTGATCATTTCTCAGGGAGGTAAACTGGTCGCCCTGATCTATCCGGACTGGGAACAAGTGGACAAGGCAGGCATCCAACACTCCGAAATCGAAGAGCTGATGCAGCAGAACATCGACCAACTGAACACTGAAATGCCCGCCTACAGCAAAGTATCTTGCTTCAAGCTTTATCAGGAAGAATTCGAAAAGACACCGAAACGGAGTATTAAACGATATTTATATCAACCCGCAGAGGAAAACTAAATAAATAAATCGTACCTTTGTTTTCTGTTAATTTACAAACAGCTCATATGAACAAAGGGAAAATTACTGTTGTCGGCATTGGACCGGGAAATCGCGATGACATAACGCCTGCGGCATTATCAGCCATCAGGCAGTCGGATGTGATCATCGGATATAACTATTATTTCCAGTTTATACAGGATATAATTCACCCGGATACCCAATGTATCGATACTGGGATGAAGCGCGAGAAAATACGTGCCGAAGAGGCCTACAAATACGCTTCGGAAGGTAAAACAGTGACAGTGATCAGTTCTGGTGATGCCGGAATCTACGGGATGGCCCCGTTGATATATGAAATGCGGACGATGAAAGAGGCGCCGCAAGTGGAGATCGAGGTAGTGCCCGGTATCAGTGCGTTCCAAAAGGCGGCTTCGCTTCTGGGGGCACCTATCGGGCATGATCTCTGTATCATCTCCCTCTCCGACCTGATGACTCCCTGGCTACGGATCGAAAAACGCATACGGGCCGCCGCTATCGGCGACTTCGTGACAGCCATCTACAATCCGAAAAGCGAAGGGCGCTACTGGCAGTTGCATCGTCTCAAGGAGCTGTTCCTCGAAGAACGTGTACCCGAAACACCGGTCGGCTATGTCCGTCAGGCCGGACGCGAAGAGCAGGTCGTCAACCTGACCACGCTGGCAGAGTTCGACCCTGAGCAGGTCGACATGTTCACTGTCATCCTGATCGGGAACTCGCAGTCATATGAGGCCGACGGTAAATTCATCACACCACGCGGCTATTACGGAGAGATCAAGATGAAAACAGATGTCGGGATCGGCCAGGACATCATGATCCGCAGCTTTCGCACCATCGAGAAAGAACTCAAGAACAAAGAAATACCGCTCGACAAGAAATGGGCTTTGCTCCATGCCATCCACACGACAGCCGATTTCGATATGGAAAATATCCTACGGATCGACGATCACGCGGTGGCTTCCCTTTACGGAAAATTCAGCCGGGGGGAGGTGCGCACCATCATCACAGACGTCACAATGGCTGCTTCCGGCATCCGCAAAGGAGCTTTGCAGCGTATGGGGATCGAGGTGAAATGCTATTTGCAAGACGAGCGCACCGTACAACTTGCAACAGAAAAAGGGATCACCCGCACACAAGCTGGCATCCGGCTTGCCGTACAGGAACATCCCAGCGCTTTATATGTATTCGGCAATGCGCCGACCGCATTAATGGAACTTTGTGACCTGATAAGGAAAGGGAAAGCCATTCCCGCCGGCATTATTGCCGCTCCTGTCGGTTTCGTACACGTACAGGAATCCAAACACATGGTAAAGCCGTTTGTCTCTATTCCTAAACTCATCATCGAAGGACGGAAAGGTGGTAGCAACCTCGCCGCGACTTTGGTAAATGCGATTTTATGCTACAATGATGCAAAACAATTAAAACCAGGTAGAGACGTATGAGAACTCAAGAAATTGTAGAAGCTTACGGCAAAACGCACATCTATATGATCGGGATGGACGACAATCCACAGCCTAAGCATATAGAAGTCATTATCAAAAATGTCAAACACGACAACATCTTCTCCGGAGGGAAGCGGCATTACGAAATTGTGAAACCATTCCTACCCGCCGATGCGGTATGGATCGAAATCAAGGCTCCAATAAATGCCGTCCTTGCAGAATACAGCCGGTTGATCCAGGAAGGCAAAGTGATCGTCTCCTTCGTTTCGGGAGACCCGTTCTTTTTCGGCTTCGCTTCCACCATCCGGAAAAACCTTTTAGGAGTAGGCATGAAAGTGTTTCCCTACTTCAACTCATTGCAGATGTTCGCACACCATGAACAAATTCCGTATGAGAACATGCACGCCGTGTCCGTTACCGGACGACCATGGCACGAACTCGACCGGGCGTTGCTGGAATACCGACCGCTGATCGGTGTGCTAACCGACCGTGTCCATACGCCCAGGGCTATAGCCAAGAGGATGATGGAATATCATCTGGACAGGGATTACACCATGTGGGTAGCCGAACATTTAGGCAACCCGAAGAAAGAGAAAATCTATAAAATCTACTCGATCGAGGAAATCAGCGAAATGAGTTTCACCAATCCAAACTGTGTTCTGCTAATGAAGGCTCCAAACTGCGCATTACAACGACCAGCCTTAGGCATACCTGACACGAAATTTATCTTGCTGAATGACCGGACAAAAATGATTACCAAAGCACCGATACGAGTGATAGACCTAAGCCTGTTAGAACTGCATAACAGCCGCTACTTCTGGGATATCGGCGCCTGTACCGGCTCGGTTTCAATCGAAGCGCGGCGCCAGTATCCTCATCTAGATATCCAAGCTTTTGAAGTGCGGAAAGAGTGCGAGAACATCATCCGGGCAAACACACGGCTGCACAGCGCTCCAGGCATAGACCTGCGTATTGGTAACTTCCTCAATCTGTCAATCGAAAAGAACACGATTGTCGATGCAGTCTTTATCGGCGGTCATGGCGGCAAGCTGAAAGAAATCATCCGCAAGGTAGCTTCCCACTTGAACAGTCTGAACGGCAAGATCGTTTTTAACTCCGTTTCAGAAGAAAGCAGCAAGCTCTTCCGGGAGGCGGTTGCAGAAAACGGTCTGAAACTACATTCAGAAATAAACATTACGCTCGATTCCAATAATCCTATTACAATCCTTTGCGCAACGGGTAAAAATTATGTCTAAAAATACACTGAACATTCTTGTGGTTTCGGCAAGTAGTCTGTCGTTAGCACGCAAAATCCGGGACGAATATCCAGGCAAAACTGTCATCTATTGTAGAGAAGCAGATAACGACATCGAACCAGTCACCTCTTTCAAAGAGCTGACTGGCAATCTTTTCGATAAATCGGAAACGATTGTGTTTATCGGGGCGATGGGTATCTGCGTACGGAGTATCGCTCCCTACATCAAGAGCAAGTACACGGACCCGGCAGTCATCTGCCTCGACAGTACCGGCAAATATGTCGTATCGGTACTATCCGGTCATATCGGTGGGGCGAACGAACTGACACATGAATTGGCCCGCATACTGGACGCCGAAGCGGTTGTCACGACACAGAGTGACAACCAGGGACTTTGGGCACTGGACACCTTCGCGAAACAATATGGCTGGGAACAGGATGTCTACAACCCACAAGAAGGCATAATCAGTTTCTTCCAAACCGATTTCGAGAAGATAGACGAGGAAACGTTTAATGCATCGAGGGAAAAGGCCATGAACGAATGTGTCGCCCGTTTCGTCAACTGTCGACCGACCGCCCTCCTGCTCGATATTCGCACGAAGGAGACGGACTATATGAAGGAAACCTGTCCCCCGCACGTCGATGTCTTTTATAAATATAAAGATATCGACCTCGAAAAATACGAGCTGCTGATCACGGTCAGTCCCACTTACTACCACAAATCCCCTATCCCCTGCCTATCATTCTTCCCGAAAGTGCTTCACTTAGGTATCGGATGTAAAAAGGGATTGACAGACATGAAGTCCGTCCTCACGGACCTGTATATCTGCTCCATTTTCTACAGGTTCAACCTGAAGAGCATAGCCGACGTCTCCTCCATCGACCTAAAGAAAGAAGAACCGATATTAAAGGAACTGGCAGACACCTACCTGCGCAGCCCGTTCAAGACCTATCCGGCAGAGGTACTGGACAAAATCCCCGTACCCCATCCTTCTTCCACAGTAAAGAAAGCCACCGGGTCGGGAAGCGTCGCGGAGGCAGCGGCCATCCTGAGTGCGGAAGGAGGCCCATTATTGGTGGGAAAACAAAAGGGGCAGACGAAAGACTTCACTTATGCGATAGCCATCAGCAAATCGGCAATACAGGACGAAGAAGATAGTCAGCAAAAAGGGAAACAGGGACATGGACATATCGAAATTGTCGGAGCCGGACCGGGCGATCCAGAACTGATCTCCATCCGGGGCCGGCGGATGCTGGAAAATGCAGACCTGATCCTCTATGCCGGAAGCCTCGTCCCCAAAGAACTCACCCTATGCGCCAAGAAAGGATCGACGATTCGCAGTTCTGCCGACATGAACCTGGAAGAACAATTCGCCCTTATAAAAAAGTTCTATGACAAAGGGAAGTTCATCGTACGCTTGCACACAGGTGACCCCTGCATTTATGGGGCGATACAAGAACAGATGGCATTCTTCGACCGCTATGGCATGAGTTACCATATCACACCGGGAATCTCCTCGTTCCAAGCTGCTGCTGCAGCTCTCCGTTCCCAGTTCACTATTCCTGAAAAGGTGCAAACCATCATCCTGACGCGTGGTGAAGGACGTACCCCCATGCCGGAGAAAGAGCAGCTGCATAAACTAGCCGCCAGCCAAAGCACAATGTGCATCTTCCTGAGCGCCGGCATTGCCGGACAAGTCCAGAAAGAACTTCTGGAACATTACCCGCCAACGACACCGGTAGCCGCCTGCTACAAGTTGACCTGGAAAGACGAACGCATCTACCGAGGCGAATTGAAAGACCTGGAACAGATCGTAAAAGAAAACAATCTGACACTGACGACCTTGTTAGTCGTCGGTGATGCCATAGACAACCGCACGGGGGTATCACGTCTCTACGCCGAGGAGTTCAAACATCTGTACCGCCGTTAGTGAGGGGCCACCTCCTACCTATGAGGCATGATACCTCATAAGTAGGAGGTACGGAACCTCATAGCTATCAGGCATGATACCTCATAGCTGCCAGGCAAGTACTCACCAGAGAGGATGCCCCCCTGCTATATTACCGGTAAAGACAAGAGAACAACAGAAACATTATGATACTGATCTTAGGAGGAACAACCGAAGGCCGCAAGGCCGTACAAGTCGTCGAGAGCGCTGGCAAACCCTACTACTACTCGACAGTCGGCAACGAACAGGCGATAGAAGCCGTTCATGCCATTCGCCTCACCGGTGGTATGGACGAAGAAAAGATGGCACAATTCTGCCGCGAGAAAAAAATCTCGTTGCTAGTCGATGCCGCCCACCCTTTCGCCATCCGATTGCATCGGACGCTTGCAAAGGTTTCCTCCCGTCTCCGGATTCCGGTCGTCCGGTTGGAAAGGCAATACCCCGCACATGACAAGCGGTTGATATGGTGCACGGATTATGCCGCCGCCATCGACCGCCTACGTGCGGACGGGATCTGCAACCTATTGGCCCTGACAGGCGTCAAGACCATTGCGAAACTGCGTCCTTACTGGGAGCAGACGCCCTGCTGGTTCCGTATCCTGAACCGGAAAGAGTCTCTTTCGCTGGCTGAATCCGACGGATTCCCAAAGGAACGGATTATTTTTTTCCATGAAGGAGAAGACGAGAAGAAGCTGCTGGACCAGCTTCATCCAGATGCCGTACTGACAAAGGAAAGTGGGGAAAGCGGATATTTCAAGGAAAAGGTCGAAGCAGCACAAGCCTGCGGCATTCCCGTTTATGTCATACAACGCCCTCCCCTGCCTGACAGTTTCACTTTTGTGCAAGGCATGGAAGGACTTCGTAAAGCCATCGAACGCCTCGCTCCCGGCTTCTTCCCGCTCCGGAGCGGTTTCACGACCGGCACATGTGCTACGGCTGCCGCCAAAGCCGCCTTAGTCGCCCTCCTGAACCGAACGGAACAAACCGTTAGTTGCATCACGCTCCCTTCCGGGGAAAAGATCATGCTCCCTGTCGCCGCTACCGAATGGGCGGACAACGCCGCCCTATGCACGGTTATAAAGGACTCCGGCGACGATCCGGACGTGACAAACGGCTGTTCCGTTATCGCCCGTATCGAGTTACAGGCTGGGCAATCCCCTACCCCCGCCTTCCTGTTCCGGGCTGGTGAAGGAGTAGGAACGGTGACGCTTCCCGGCCTCGGCCTCGAAATTGGAGGACCAGCCATCAACGCCACTCCCCGCCGTCTGATTACTGGAGAATTGACAACAATACTGGAGGAAAACGGCCTGTCCGGCAAGATAAAGGAGGTGGTCGTCACGATCTCCGTTCCGGGAGGGAAAGAGTTAGCTGCCCGGACATTCAATCCGAAGTTGGGAATCATCGGCGGAATCTCGATCATCGGGACATCCGGCATCGTACGCCCTTTCTCGAACGATGCCTTTCTCGCCTCGATCCGGAAAGAAGCCGAAGTTGCAAAAGCAATAGGATGTTCTCGCCTCGTCATCAACTCAGGAGCGAAAAGTGAACGTTTCCTGAAAGGCTACCTGTCGGAACGGCTGTCGGAAGAACTTCCTCCGCAAATGTTTGTGCACTACGGGAACTTCATCGGAAAGACACTGAAAATAGCTGCCGAACTGCAATTTGACGAAGTCGTCATGGGAATCATGATTGGCAAAGCCGTCAAACTAGCGGAAGGAGCACTGGATACGCACAGCAAAAAGGTCGTCATGAACAAAGCCTTTCTGAAAGAATTGGCTGCAAAGGCGGGTTGCAAACCAGAGTCCGTACAAAAAATAGATTCCCTGACGCTGGCCAGAGAACTATGGGAACTGTTCAGCAAGACCGAACAACAAAGTTTCTTCCCACTTCTGTTACAGAAATGCCGAGAGCATTGTACCCCCTTGCTTCCCAACGGGAAACTATCCGTTCTGCTGATTTCGGAAAGTGGGAAAATAACCTTTCAAGCGTGATTATTCAAATGTAACATCCTTGTTCTGCACGTAGGAGACATCGATTTTTCCTCCCGCATCACCGTTGCTCTCCTGTAAAGGAAGTTCTCTGACACGGCTCAAGAACAGGGTTCCTTTGGTGGCAGAAGTCGGATTCGTAAAGTTTAGCGTGATGGAGGTCGCGCCTTCCTGCGTATTGTTGATATCATAAACACCGCCGCTGTAGGTCAGGTGCACCTGGACATACTCGTCCTTCCCGATCGGCTTTCCTACCCAAGTGATAATGGTTGCGCCATTGCCTTTGACGGATGTCAGGGATTCGGGAAGAGCGATTGGATCGACATCGTCGATAGAGGCCTTGTTTGTATAGACCTGGTCTTTCCAACGGGAAAAGGTGAACGTGACCGGGTCCAGCCCGGATTCCGACAGCATATACATATAAGCTCCCATTCCTAAAAAGTCCGGCACTTTTCCGTTAAAGAGAATACCTTTGGCCGGCAGGCGCAGATTGGCCCCTTCGCTGTTATATTTATTGAAATTTGCGCCTATATGGGTATGGTTCTGCGTAACATTATATTCGACACCCAAATTCTGATAAAAAGGGATCGAGGGGTCGATCCCGTCCGAATCATCGTTATCGCAAGCGGTAAACACGCCAGCGAACAACAGGCAAGCATAAAGGAAATACTTTCTCATATCATTTAATTTTATCCGAGTTACGGAAAGTATAGGATAATTTACCAATTGCTTCTCCGAGGACTCTATTATTCTTCTTTGATAGAAATAACAAATGAAGTGGGAAAAGTTTTTCCTTTTAGGCTTTTTTGTCAAACAGAAAGCTCCTGCAAGAGAGATTCTATGGTATCGGCCGCCAGCGTACGTCCGTCAAGATGGTGGATCAGGAATGCGGAACCGACAGACAGATCGCCCGTCTCGATCCATACAGGCGACTCCACATGCCGATCGGCACGTATACCGTTCCGCTGGAGTGCCTTGCGGACCATCGCATATTTCTGTCCATGCCCGATCAGGCGTATTTCTTTCGAATACCGGTTATCGATGCGGAACAAGCCGGTCTCCGTGTCGAACACGATTCCCTTGCGGGCGAAGAAACCGCTCAAGTGGCCGCTCAGGGCGAGGTCTTCGGGCGTACCAGGCGTAATCCCGTTCGTCCGGTCCATCAGCCAAATCTTGTCGGCGATCTGGAGCGCCAGTTCGAGATCGTGCGTGGAGAGGAAAATCGTCTTGTTCGTGCTTCGCGTCAGATGGTGGAGCAATTGCATGATCTCCACCTTGCTCGGAAAATCGAGGAAAGCAGTCGGCTCGTCCAGAAAGATAACAGGTGTTTCCTGAGCCAGTGCCTTGGCGATCATGACCTTCTGCCGTTCTCCGTCCGACAGGGTGTGCACCATGCGGGAGGCCAGGTTCTCAATCCGTACCAAGGCGATCGATTCTTCCACGACCTGCTTGTCCTCCTTGTCCAACCGTCCCCAAAAACCGGTGTAGGGACTGCGTCCCATCTCGACCAATTCCCGCACGGACATATTCCGGATGTCACACTTCTCCGTCAGGACCACACCGATCGTCGTGCTCAGTTCCTTGTCCGAATAACTGTCCATATCACGTCCCAAGACGGCGATCTCGCCTCCCAGCTTCGGCTGGAAAGCCGACAGCGTGCGCAGAAGCGTCGACTTCCCGACTCCGTTCGCTCCTAAGAGGCAGGTTAATTCTCCACTATAAATCCGGGCCTGTATATGGCTCGCCACCAACTTGGTATCATTCTTTGTCCGATAACCGATAGAGAGATCGTTTATATGAATCGTATCTTGTCTCATCATTCGTTCAGTTCGTTTTTACGTTTACGGAATAGAACGGAGGCCACTACCGGAGCACCGATTAGGGCAGTCACCGAATTGACCGGCAAAGCCCCTTCGAAGCCGGGCATCCGGGCAATCAAGTTGCAGACGAGTGCCAATGCGGCACCGGCAAACAGGACGGCAGGCATCAGGACCCTATGGTCGGATGTTTGAAAAATGGCCCGGCACAGGTGCGGGACGGCCAGGCCAAGAAAGATGACCGGTCCACAATAGGCCGTCACGATCGCCGTCAGCACTCCTGCCGAGGTGATCACCAAAAGACGTGCCCGCTTGATGTTCAATCCCAAGTTACGGGCATAGCCGTCGCCAAGCAGCATCAGGTTCAACGTCTTGATCAACAGGAACGACAAAGGGATCAGAATCGCCATGATCGCAACAAACAGCATCATCTGGTTGCCGGAAACACGTGAGAAGCTGCCTAACCCCCAGATCACATAGGCGCGAATATCCTCCTCCACGCTGAAGAACTTCAGCACGCCGATCACCGCATTCGCCACGTAGCCGATCATCACGCCGATGATCAGCAGCGTCACGTTCCCTTTCACCTTCTGCGACACATATACGATTAACGCCATCACCGAGAGCGAACCGATCACGGCTGCTATCGAAAGCGCGATTTCTCCCATAAACCCCAATTTACTAAGCGCAACCCCTCCGAGGCTACCGCTCAGCAGTACCACAAAGGCCACGCCCATGCTCGCACCGGAGCTGATCCCCAGCACAGAAGGTCCCGCCAGTGGATTCCGGAAAACAGTCTGCATCTGCAAGCCGCTTATCGAAAGAGCCACACCGATCAAAACGGCGACGATCACTCTCACCAATCGAATCGACAGCACGATATTCCGGGTTGTCATGTCCGTCTCGTTACCCATGAACACGTTCCAAACCTGCCCGACGGAAAGTGCCGAATCCCCCGACAACAAGTCGAGTACGAACAACACGAAAGTCAGCAGACCCAGGAAAAGGAATATGATCGAATTGCGTTTCACGATAAAATTGAAAATTGAAAATGGACAATTGAAAATGACATCACCGTTGTTAATTTCTTGATTTACGATTTCAAATAAAACTCTTCATTTTCACCAATCAGCAAAATACAAAAAACACTTCCGGTTTCTAAATCCTTGTTGGAAAGAAACCAGAAGTGTTTATACTCTTTTGATAATATTTCCTTGTCTTATTCCGTCAACTCGTATTTCAATTCATACCCTTGTTCATCAATTGAAATACCCTCCGTCATCCAACGGGGAGCCGGGCTCTCTTTCAAATAATGATCCACTCTATGTCATCGATGGTTCCTTCGGAGACCTCAGCATGGTAGACCCGTCGGATATTGCTTCTATCGAAGTGTTGAAAGACGCTGCCGCTGCCGCTATCTATGGTTCTCGTGCTGCCGGTGGTGTAGTATTGGTGACTACGAAGAGCGGGC
>OJMI01002656.1_pt1 | contig 15074 bp, 10 predicted proteins | sample 1597131 | NCBI WGS metagenome assembly OJMI01 (sample SAMEA2452116, study PRJEB22498) | human gut metagenome | reverse complement strand
TGACTCCATCTGCTACGGTGGCCGATAATAAAGACTCGATGGCTCCCAGAATGGCGATGGTGAAAGCTGCCGGCAGAAGCTGATTGATGGTTTCGATATTAAACGCTAAGCCGTTGGGAGTCGGCAGGCTGGCATTGATCTCAAAACGGTCGCCGATGGTTTCCAGGCCGGTGATATTCAGGTGATGGCGTAACAGATAACTGATAACGGTCATGACAATGATGGCGATCAACGAACCCGGTATTTTTTTAGAAAACCGGGGAGTGACGATAATGAGCAGGATACTTCCGATTCCTACCCCTAGTGCAATCCAGTTCGTTGTGTCGAAACTGTGGAAATAAGCAATCCATTTGGAGATAAAATCGGCGGGCACTTTGTCCATGGTTAATCCGAACAGATCTTTGATCTGAGTCGTGAAAATGGTAAGTGCAATACCACTGGTAAATCCGACGACGATCGGATAAGGGATAAAGCGGATGATTGTGCCTAGTTTAAATACTCCCATCAAGACCAACATGATTCCGGCCATAACGGTAGCGATCGCCAGACCCTCGATACCGAATTGTTGAATAATACCATAAACGATAACGATAAAGGCCCCAGTCGGTCCTCCGATCTGTACGTTACTCCCTCCCAGGAAGGAAACGATAAATCCTGCGATTATGGCTGTGATCAGACCTTGTTCGGGACTTACCCCCGAAGCAATACCGAAAGCGATGGCTAATGGAAGAGCAACGATTCCGACAATAATTCCGGCCATCAGGTCGGTAAAGAATTTTTCTTTCGAATAATTTTTTAGGGTATCGAATAATACCGGTTGAAAATCAATCCGTTTCATGACTAGCACACTTTTTTATAACAAGCTGCAAAATTATAAAATAAACTTTAAATAAAGAATGTCCGGCGCTAACAAAGTTGACTTTATGATGTAAAAGCCGTTTGATCGCCGGTCAAAGTGAATCATATCAGACGCTTCCCCGGTTGTTATGGCGAAATAAAGAAACCCTATCTTCTCTATATGAAGCGAATCGGCTTTCAGCGGGAAGATAGGGGAATGATTCCGATCGATGAAACGATAGAATCAGTTTGCGTCGATGTAGCTGATGGTGTGAATACGTTTACTGCTTACCTGGTGTTGGCCATCGTAAGTTGTAACGGTGATTTCCCGGATATTGCCTTCGTTGTCTGTCCGGTATTCGAAGACATGTTCGTCATTGTTGTACCCGTCTTTTTCTTTGCTCATCAGGTAAGCACTCCGTTTTCCGAAACAGCCGAAGGCTTTTATGCCTGATTCCTCGAATGCCAGGCAATCCAACCATTCGGTCTGGGATAACAGGTAATTGAAATCGACGTTACTATTATTGGGGATATGGCTGTATTCTATGTTCGTTGTGGCACGTGGCTCATCGGTTTCTCCTGCTTTTACCAGATTACCGTCTACCCAAATAGCCTGGTCTGTCGTTGGTCCGGAATTGCTGACTTCAGTTCTTGAGCTTGAAAAGTATCCGTTTTCATAAGACAGTTCACCCTGATCGATTTCCGGTTTTCCGATTTCGTTATATTCACAGGTCCATGTTTTTACGTTTTGTTCTTCGTCCAGTTTATATATGGTTTTATATTCGAATATCTGATTCTGATCTTCGACTTTTTCCAGACAAGTGATCGTATTGCCGGAATAACTGTAGGAATCACTCCAGTCCAGCATACGTTTATTGTCCGTATAATCGTATTCCTCATAGGTGGAAATCCGGTTGAGTTCATCGTAAGTGAAAAGGCGTTCCGATTTATGGGTCAGATTACCGGAAGAACCGTAATGTGTGTTGGTTATCTCTATTTTACTGACCAACTTCTTGTACTGATCAGGGCGTTCCGGATCGATAGGCGTATTTCCTTCTTCGGTTTGACCTTTTTGTTCGATCGTTACCGTAATACTACTACCACCACAGATAATCCGGATCGTAGCCTTACGGCCGGTTCCTGTATAATTGGGAGATAAGAGAATCTTTACGGTTACTGTTCCGGCTTCACCACTGGGTGGGTCGAGGGTGATCCAGTTCGAAGTATCTGTAGCCTTCGTAGCCGAATTGTAATTTATTTCAGTCTTCCAGGCTTCTTGTGCAGTGAAAGTAATGCCTCTTTCCGAGGCGTTTGCATAGGCACTTTGGTTCAGCTGATCTTTTGAAATGCTGATGCTGTCCGAAGAATTATCATCGTTGCAGGATAGGAAAATAATACTCAGACAGAGGGTGAATAAGGACAAGTAATGTTTCATTGCCGTAGAATTATTCATAAATGATTTCACATTCCAGTTTTTCTTCTGCATCGGTCTTGCCCTGCGCGGACTCCCATTTGCTGTAGATTTGGACCACATATCCTTTAGAATCGGTTACATAGCGATAAGTAGTCGTGCCATTGTCTTTATTCCACCGGTCTCCCGAAGTAGTTACTTTTTTTATGAACCGGGCAGGAACATTACCGTTATAACCAAATAAAGTCAGATCTTCACCCGCCAGTTCTTCCGGGTAATATTGTAGTTTTATTACCGATGGTAATGGCCGGATTTCATCCAGGTCGTAATATTCGAATTCCGAGGTGATGATATCGTTGGAAACATTGTCTTCCGGATAGTAATGCATGGTTTTCACCACTCCGTTTTGCCAGATATAAGTGGTGACAGTCGAATCGAGAACTTCGACGGTTGCTCCTGTATTTCCTTCCTGACCGACACTTCCCATCGTAATCGTATATCTTTCGATATATTTGGTCATATTGCCTTCTGAGTCGTAGTACCAGGTGTCACAATCGAAATTGTCGGTTTCCGCCCTTGCTTTGCCGATACGGCCTTCGGATAGCGAATAGGTTGTTGTTCCTGTCGTTGTAAGCTTGGGTTTTCTTGACGATCCGGTCTTCTGAGTAAGTCAGAGTCGTCACGTATTCTGTTTTTTTCTGACCGGAGATTTCTTTATACAGTGAGTATTCTTGTACACGTCCTTGTTCATCGTAGGTAAATACGATGTGATTCGGTTCGCCGTCGGTGGAAGTAATGATTTCAGAGATTTTACGTACTCCATCGGCCGGAGAATCTTCATCCGGCACCTCTCCGTTTTCAGTTTCTCCTTTTTGTTCGATGATGACCGTGATCGTCGTACCTCCGCAAATGATGTGGATCGTCGCTTTTCGGTCAGTACCGGTGTAATTGGTGGATAAGGCGAGTTTAATGGTGATTTCGCCTGCTTCGCCACTGGCTGGATCGAGACTTACCCATTTTTCTACGGTTTCCGTTGCTTTTGTTGCTGTGTAGTCGACTTCGGTATGCCAGGCTTCTGTCGCTTCGAACCGGATGGTTTTTTCTGTATCGTCGGCGTAAGCTGTCTGGTTTTGCTGATCTTTGTCGATGACAATAGAAGAGGGACCTCCGTTATCGTCATGGCAAGCTGCCATAAATAATGAGGCCAGCAGAAATAAATGGAATAAAATTTTTTTCATGATGTTTGAGTTACTATCTAACTCCGGGATAGTGATTCGTTAATATAAAGAAAGTGTGGAGTTATCGGTTTATTGTGCTGAAGGTTCTGGTAAACCTGTAAACAAATAAACAATACCCCACACTTGACAGTATTACGTGATTTGACGCAATAACGTGCAAGTGATGAGTGTTTTGTATTGCTTCTCCTTGTTTACTTTAAATTTACCAGATTTTCAGCACAGGATAAAAGCGAAACACTTTCATCGAAATATGTAAGTCCCCGAAGAGACCCTACAAAAATAATGAAAAGTTTGCTAAACAAACACTTCCGGGGTATTGTTTTTATCTGAATGCTCAAGTGCGCGCTTGGCTAAAGCCTGTTTTTCCCGGAATTGTGAAATAAGACAGGTATAACGGTTCGTATTGATGCGGCTACCTGCTTCAAAAATAAATAATTGACCGATGACCTCTTCCAATGAAGCAATCATTTGTTGTAAAACAAGACGGGAGGCTTTAGGGTGATCGAGCGCCTGATCGATTCTGAATGAAGCGTAGCGTCCTTGTTCGACGGTCGCTTCCAGTTTAGAGGTTGCATTTTCTATTCGTTTCCGGTACATTCGGCTAATGGCTGCCAGGGCTGTATTGTCGAGCCATACTTTTCCGCGACATACCGAAGCGGCTAATTCATAACGACTTTTTGAATTCATAACATTTTGGATTTTATAGTTAAACATTTTATTTTGAAAAACACAACATGTCAAAGAACTGTTCGGACATACTTTACCCTCTTTAGCGGATAATCCGAATTAAAATGTTGTTTTTCAAATGTTTAACATCCAAAGATGTTACGTTCGTCGTTTCATAACTCTTTTTTTGAATACACCCGATACAGGCAAAAAAATCTCCAGGCACTCCTTCTGTGCTTAGTAGATCGGCTTTTTACGCATATAGATGTGATTTTCGTTGCAAATGTAAGTATTATTTTGGAATTTTGAAAACAGATCTTGCTTTTTATTTTCTTACCGGATAACTTGCTTTATAAGAACCTGCTCTTGCGGGGAGAATTTGAACGCTTTCTGCTTTCTACTTTTTACTTTTTTTGTAATTTTGTAGCCTTAAATCAATGACTACAATTATATGAGCGGATTTTTTGGTTGCGTATCACGCAAAGAGTGCGTTGCCGATGTTTTCTACGGCACCGATTACCATTCACATCTGGGAACGAAGAAAGCCGGTATGGCTTTTTATAACGGAGAGGATTTTGTCCGGTCGATTCACAGTATAGAAAGTGCTTATTTCCGGAATAAGTTCGAGCCGGAATTGGGACGTTTCATTGGTTCTTACCTGGGGATCGGGGTGATCAGCGATATGGAGTCGCAGCCGATAACGGTAACTTCGCATTTGGGGCGTTTTGCCGTAGTGACGGTAGGGCGAATCGATAATCTGGAAGAGATATCCGCTCAGTTGTTGAAGGAAAAGATTCACTTTGCCGAAATGTCCGGGTCGGCCATCAACCCGACCGAAGTAGTCAGTATTCTGATCAACAAAGGAGAGACATTCAAGGAAGGTATAGAGAACGTTTACCGTATGGTCAAGGGGTCTTGTTCTTTTTTAATTCTGACAGACAGTTGTATTTATGCTGCCCGTGATAAGTTCGGCCGTACTCCCATCATTATCGGTAAGAATGAATTCGGTTATGTTGTGGCCAGTGAAAGCTCTTCGTTTACCAATTTAGGCTATAATATAGTCCGTGATCTGGGACCGCATGAAGCGATACGGGTTTCGAAAGACGGGATTACACCGATTATTGCTGCCGGTTGCAGGAAACAGATATGTTCTTTTTTGTGGGTTTATTATGGCTATCCTTCTGCTTATTACGAAGGGATCAATGTAGAAGATGCCCGTTACCGTTGTGGGGCTGCTATGGCGAAACGTGATGAATTGACTCTTGATTTTGCTGCCGGAATTCCGGACTCGGGTGTGGGACATGCTATCGGATATTCCAACGAGAAGGGGATTCCTTATAAAAGACCTTTTGTGAAATATACACCGACCTGGCCGCGGAGTTTTATGCCGCAAAATCAAAATATGCGTGATTTGGTCGCTAAGATGAAGTTGTTACCGAACGAGGCGTTTACGCGGGATGCCCGGATCGTTTTTTTGGACGATTCTATCGTACGGGGTACCCAGTTGAAAGACAATGTCGTGAAATTGCGTGAATGCGGAGTGAAAGAGGTACATATCCGGATCGCCTGTCCTCCTTTGATCTACCCCTGTTGTTTTCTTAATTTCTCCACTTCCCGTTCGACCTTTGACTTATTTGCCCGCCGTGTCATCCGCGACCTGGAAGGAACTTCCGAACTGACGGACGAAATACTGAAACCTTATTCGGATCCGGATTCAGAGAAATATAAGGAGATGGTGAGGGTGATGTGCCAGCATCTCCAGTTGGATTCTCTGCAATTCCAACGCTTGGACGATCTCGTGAAAGCGATCGGTTTACCTAAAGAACAGCTCTGTACACATTGCTGGGATAATTCCAGTTATATGGAATAAACTTGTCGTGGAGACGAAAGTTTTTATTATTTGAATAGATATCTATTTTATTTAATCTGTCTACTGAACCCCGAAAGTTTTTCATTTAACTTTCGGGGAAGTTTTTTTTCCTAAATTTTTCGTGATTTTCAGGGTATATTTTTTTTGTTTTCTTATTTTCAATATTTTTGTTTAGGTTAATTAAGGTAAGATGCTAGAAAAACAGGCTGAGGATTTTCGGAAAATGCGTTCCGGTGACATGAAGGCTTTCGAACGTTTGTTTGTGAGTCTGTATCCGGGATTGTGTAATATTGCCAACCATTACCTTAATAATGAAATGTTGAGTAAGGATGTTGCTCAGGATGCTTTTATCAAATGGTGGAATAAACGGGAAGATTTCAGAGATTTTGCAGCTGTGAAATCTTTTTTATATATTACTATCAGAAATCAGTGCCTGAACTATATCCGGGACCATCGGAAAGAGGTGGATCTGGCCGGGAGGTTTTCGGAAGAAACAGATGCCGATTTCGATTTGATGGTGATTGAAGAGGAAGCTATTGAAGCGCTTTATTCGGCTATCGATCGTCTTCCGGCACAATCTGCCCGGATTATGCGTTTGGTTGTAAAAGGAGATAAAAATCAGGAGATCGCCGATCAGTTAGGAATTTCGGTTAATTCCGTAAAAACCCTGAAATACAATGCTTTGAATATCCTGCGGAAAGAATTGACAGGATCGTTATTGTTATTACTTGCCTGGTTTGAGGTACAAGGATAAACCATTTTTTTTCAAAAAAAATTATTTTTCATTCATCTTTTTTATCAGCTGTGTGTTTTATATACAAATTTGATAAGCGATGAAAGATTTGTCTGCGTATTATGAGATAGCACGCTTGATTACGGCTGAATTGTCAGAAACAATTACGCCGGAGGAAAAGGAGAGACTTAATGTATGGTTGGCGGAGGATGAACGCCACTATATGAGATATTGCCGGATACGTGAGCGTTTGAAAAGAGGTGAGGGAGAGAATGTATTCCGGAATCCGGAACGTGTCCGGGAGGATATGGAAAAACTGAAAAAGAAATTGTCCGGAAATAAACGGCGTTTCCTTTTGTCCGGAAATTATTTTTGGCGGTATGGCGCTGTTGCGGTTTTTACGATCGGGATCGCTATAGGACTGATCGAAAGGCCGTGGGAAGATCGGAGTAGTGAAATGTCGCCGATGGCGCAACAGCCGGCTGTCCTGCCTGGATCGTATAAGGCCGTGTTGACATTGGCTAGTGGCGAACAGGTGAACCTGGAGGAATGGTGCAGGGATTCGCTTTGGAAAGATGGGACATTGATCCGAAAGAGAAAAGGGGAACTGACATATGAACAAAAGGCCGGGGATATGCAGCAGGAGGAAATGCTTTTCAATACGATTACTATTCCGCGGAGTGGAGAATATAAGCTGGTATTATCCGATGGTACGAAAGTGTGGTTGAATTCGGCTTCGAAATTGAAATATCCGGTAGCATTTACAGGCGGACAACGAAAGGTTTTTCTGGAGGGAGAAGCTTATTTTGAAGTAGCTGCCGATACAGTACATCCTTTTCTGGTGGAGACATCGGGAATGAGCGTGACCGTATTGGGAACCGGATTTAATGTGATGGCTTATCCGGAGGAGATGGAGGCGGCAGTAACTTTAGTGCATGGAAAGGTCGGGGTGCAGACGGACCATCGGCAACAGATCTTACAACCTGATGAACAATATGTTTATCAGACGACTACCCGGCGGGGAACGGTTAGAAAGGTAGATGTGTCGCAGTATGTCGACTGGAAAGATGGAATCCTGAATTTTGATTCGATGCCTTTGGAAGAACTCACTCGCAGGCTGGGCCGTTGGTACGATGTGGATTTCTTTTTTGTTGCTGAAGAACTGAAAACTTTGAAATATTCCGGTGCTTTTAAGAAATATAATGATATACGTTATGTTTTGAATATTATAGAAGAGATTACGAATGTTCAATTTGTTTTGAACGAGAGGACTATTGTAGTAAATAGAAAATAAAAAATCGGTGCGTGTTGGAAGCGCGCACCGACAAATCTTCCCCTTGGGGAAATAAATTTAATAATTAATTTACAAATTTATGAAAAAAGTGCGAATTGGTGGCTTGCTCTGCCAAAAAACAAGCCGCGTAAATTATTTTGGGTGATGAAATTACCCTTTTTGATGTGTGTCTTTTTTGCGACTTCAGTCTCGGCAGAGGTTTGGTCACAGCAACGGTTGACTATGCGGTTGGGTGAAACCGGACTAAAAGAGGTATTTAAAGAAATCCAGCGTCAGACAAATAAGGCGGTCGTGTATAATGACGATCAGTTGACTTTGAGTAAGAAAGTAAAAGCAAATTTTACCGATGTAGAACTGGAAGAGATATTGAAACAAGTGTTGCAAGGCCAGGGGATGTCGTATAAATTCATGGACGATTATATTATACTGGTAAAACAGCCAGCAACACCGCAGCATGTCGAAGAAGTAACGGTAAAAGGCAAGGTGACTGATAAGGAAGGGATGCCTTTACCGGGAGTAACTATCGTATTGAAAGGCACGACGATAGGTACCGCCTCCGATGTCGATGGGAATTTTTCCTTAAATATTCCGAAAGCGGGAATGGTGTTACAATTTTCTTATGTCGGAATGAAAAATAAAGAATTAACTGTTCAGGGGAACGGGGAGTTCAATATAGTTATGGAATATGATCAAAGCGATCTGGATGAGGTGGTGGTGATCGGTTACGGTACGGCTACGAAAAAAGATTTGACCGGAGCAGTAGCCCGTTTTGACTCTAAAATTATCGAGGAGTCTACTGCAACGAATATTGCCCATATGATGCAGGGACAGGTGGCCGGTTTGAGTATCCTGAATGGCGACGGTTCGCCGGGTAGCGCTGCCCGGCTGGAAATTCGGGGTGTACCTTCCCTGACAGGAGCTTTGGCTCCGTTGATTGTCGTGGACAATGTGCCTATGCCTTCGGATTTCGATATTAATGAATTGAATCCCGATGATGTACAGAGTATCGATATTTTGAAGGGGGCTTCTTCAGCAGCGATATATGGGTCCCGGGGAGCTGCCGGAGTCATTATGATTACGATGAAAGCCGGACAAAGAAATCAGAAACCGATTATTAATTATAGTTATGATTACAGTGCTACCCGTCTGGTATCGGATGTAAATACGCTGAATGCTGACGAGTACAAGATGTTGTTTTTGGAGGCGATCACAAATTCCGCTAAAGCCGATGGGTTTGAGGATGTAAATCTGTATCCGATGTATCAGAAGGTCACGGCTCCCGGATATTTCGGTGAAGAAGATACTCCCTGGATGAAACATATCATGCGTAATGGCTCTACTCAGCAACATCGGCTCTCCATCCGGGGTGGAAGCCAGGATTTCGGATATTATGCTTCTTTTGGATATGCTAACGAAGAAGGAATGGTAAAAGCTGCTGATTTTCAGAGATATACTTATACGTTGGGTTTTGATGCCGATATCAATAAATGGATAAAAGCGAATGCAAAATTCTCCGGTACTACTTCTGACCGGCATGTGAACGGCGCTTCTTTGTCAACAGCAGCTGCAGCACGACCGGATATACCGGCTTATAATGAAGATGGGTCCTTGTATTTGCATCCTTATATTTCCGGAGGGAAGGTGTATTATGTTAAGAATCCGATTATTGAGATGACGGAAAATACGACGACTTATAGTCAGGATAATTTCAGATTGACGGGGAACCTTGAATTTCAGATTCTGCCGGAATTGAAACTTTTGACCCAGTATACGTATCAACGCCGGAAAGGAGAAGAGAGTTCTTATGCTTCCAGTAATACCCAAGAGGGTAGTGGTTATTGGGGAGATCAGAAAAGTGTCGGACGCTGGGCATATTCTGCCGGGCAAACCATGGAGTTCGAAGGCCGGTTGACTTACAACAAGACTTTTAATGAGAAACACAGCCTGAACGCTTTAGGGGCCATCGTATATAATAAGGACCGGCAGAATAATACCTATTTTAAGTTACGGGATTTCCCGGACGATGAGGTACAGAATGGAATCTGGCAAGGCAGTGATTTGGTGGATTATGGAGGGAAAGGTGGTTCAGCTGTCGGTTCGGTGATGTTTTCTTATATTGCCCGTGCCGAGTATAAGTTTATGAACCGTTACTTGTTGACAGGTACTTTCCGTGCCGATGGTTCTTCCCGGTTTGCCCCTAAATATCGTTGGGGTAAATTCCCGTCAGTGGCTGCGGCCTGGATTGTGTCGGAAGAAGATTTTCTGCGGGAATCGAATATTTTCACTTTCCTGAAACTGAGAGGAGGATGGGGTAAAACCGGAAATGCTTATGTCGGTGAGTATGGCTGGAGAACACTTTATGAAAATGCGGACTATGAGAATCAGCCTGCCACCCGGCCTTCACAAATCGGGAATGACCGTTTGAAATGGGAAGCTACCGAACAGGTCGATCTGGCACTTGATTTTGGATTCTTACCCAACCAGCGGATTTCCGGAACTTTAGGTTTTTATAAAAAGAAAACGGATGGTTTGTTGTATGCTTATACTATGGCGTTGAGTACAGGCCTGGAGACTACACAGATTAATTTTGCCAATATCGAGAATAAAGGTATCGAATTTGAAATAAAAGCTAATATTATTGATAATAAGGATTGGAATTGGTTCGTTGGCTTTAATATCGGGAAGAATAAAAATAAAATTACGGATATCGATGCCGAATATGTTTCTTATCCTGGGAGCAGTTATCTGGGAAATACAGTGATTCAGGAAGGCAAGAGCTTGGGTTTGATCTACGGGTATAAGACAGATGGTATTTTTCAGACACAGGAGGAAGTGAACCGTTATGAGGCTTTGAATCCGGATCAACCTTACCAGGAGGCTTACGGACGGAAAACGATGCCCGGCGATTTGAAATATGTAGATTTGTCTGGAGATGGGTATGTAAATAAAGTCTCCGGTTCCACTGAAGATAAAACGGTGATCGGTTGTTCCCGGCCCGATTTTGAGGGAGGATTTGCTACCCGTTTGTCCTGGAAAGGATTGAAATTAAGTGTTCAGGGAACATTTAGCCATGGTGCGCAGAAAATCTGGATGGGAGAAGCCAATATGTTCAATATGGCGGAGAATCAAAATACACAGAGCACAGCGTTGAAAAGGTGGACACCCGAGAATCCTTCGAATAAATATCCGAGCATCAGGTATAATTTTTATTATAATGACTTTGGAGATAATGCGGTATACGATGCTTCTTATGTGAAAATACAGAATATAAATCTTGAATACAGCCTGCCGCGGCACTGGGTGGATAAAACCAGGATTTTCGGTAATGTCAGCATATTTGCCTCTGCAAATAATGTGTATACCTTTACTTCTTATCCGGGTCCTTCTCCGGAGTCTTTCAGTACGGATGCGATCGAAGGCGCTTCTGTCGATAACGATATGTATCCGACAACGCGAACATTTAATTTCGGAGTAAAAGTAACTATTAAATAAGCATGATTATGAATAAGATATATAGCAGTTTGTCGTTGATACTTTTGCTGCTGACATTAGGAAGTTGTGACAGTATGTTCGATAATGAAATTCCGCCTCATGATTTGGTGGGAGATAATGCGATTACCAGTGAATCTTCGGCAAAGGTCGCTTTGAATGGGGTATACTCCTACCTGGAGGGATGGGGAACATGGAGTGCCTATTACATTTGTGATAATGAATTCCGTACAGGATTGTTAGATCCTACAGCTTTTTATCGTTCAAAAACGGAAGGGGAACAATTACCCCGTTTGCAGGTATTGGATGATAATTCTGATGCGGAGAATCCCTGGAAGAGTGGTTATAAGATTGTGAATTCGGCCAATAATTTCATCTATTATACCGATCGTTTACCGGAAAGTGCTTTCGGGCCGAACCGTAAGACGGAAATGTTGGCCGAAGCCCGTTTCCTGAGGGGCTTTGCGCATGCTTTTTTGTTACGGAAATACGGATATTTCTGGGATCTCGACAGCCGGTTAGGGACGATTATACGCCTGGAACCTTCTTCGCTTTCCAACAACAATCAGGCAAGAGCTACAGTCAAAGAATCTTATGAAAAGATTTTTGAAGATTTGGACTATGCCATAAAATATGCTCCGGCATTTTATTCCAGGTACCGTGTGTGTGCTACTTTCGCGAAAGCTTTTAAAGCCGACTTACTGATGAACCGGGGGGCTGATGGCGATTATAGCGAAGCCATCCGTTTGGCAAATGAAGTGATCGGTAGTGCGGAGTTTGGAATGGAGGATACTTATGCTGATATTTTTCAGCATGGATATGACTCGAAAGAGTTATTGTTTACCCGTTTCATGAAGAATCCTCCTGCGATGGATGATAATGTGGGGAGTTTGTTTAAAATGTTCGGTGGCGGGACTTATCAACCGTCGAGTGCGTATCTTGCGGTTTTTCCGGAAGAGGATCCCCGGTATGAAGTGACTTTCGATTCTCTGGAATTTACTAATCTGAACGGGGAAAAATATAAAAGACAAATCTGGAAGAAGCATTATGTATCCACCGGCGACTGTCCGATGTATTATATGCGTGTGGCCCAGATGTACCTGATCAAAGCAGAGGCGATGGCTCGCACGAATGCTTCCATAAAAGATTGTCTGGACGTGCTGAATGTCCTACGCCTTCGTTCCGGTAACACGACTTTTAATGCGGCCGATTACAGTTCCCTGTCAGACGTGCTGGAAGAGGTGTTCCGGGAGAATGTACGGGAAATCGGGATGGAAAACGGGGCTATATTCTATCTCGCCGTGAGATATACCGAGGGCGGTCGTCGGAAGTTGAAAGACATGAACCCGAACTTCGAGCATGACGATCAATTATGCTTCCCTATTCCGAAGGCCGAATTGGAACACAATTTCGTAGTAGAGCAAAAACCTTTATAATACCAAACAATATGATGAAAATGAATATATTGAAAAACGGATTCCAAGCATTAATTATTATGTCATTGATGGTTGCCTGCTCACTCGGCGACGTATTGGAACCCTCCGATGGAGTGAGTATGGCATTAATGGAAACGGTTGACACGGTGGTAGCCCTGCCGGGAGACACGATAAGTTTCAAGTTTATAGCGTCGACTAACGGGGCTACTTTACGTCGCATTGAAATCGTGGAAAAGAGCCATGATTTCAATGAATTGAAGGATTCTATCCGGTTCGCTTTAGTGGATGAAACACTGGAACTGACGGTAGACGAAGAGGGGTATTTATCCCGTCCCGTTTCCACCGTGATGATGATTTATCCCGTTATCGTACCCAATGACAAAGCAATCGTGGGCGAAGTGCTCAGCATGACCTTCAAAGCGTATAACGACAAGGGAAAATCTGGAAGTATAAAATCCTCGTTCAAGATCGTAAACTATGTTCGGAACACGAGCTGGTTATGGTTGTATAAACTTGCTGGTAAAACCCAAGGAAGTATGTTTTTTAATCCCGCAAAATACAAGGTCTATTCCAATAGCAGTTTCGGGACTCACAAGGACGAAATAGACGTGGCCGCTTACACGGCAAGCGATGGGAAACACTATTTTCTGAATCCAGCCCACAAGGAAACACAGGCCTTGTACGTGGCAGATGGGATGGATTATGATGCATCAACCATGAGAACAACAAAGTTCATTCCATTGGATAATGTCAATTTTGACCTTGTCGGGGATACGGAACTGGAACAAATGGACTTCTCGAAAGCCGTGGATAAAGTCGAAGTAACAACCGGAAGTGTCATCGGCTTCGAGAACCAAGACGGGCAACGGGGAATTCTAAACGTGAAAATATCATCTTCCATCTACCCGACCATCCAGTGTAAATTCCAAGCGGTGGCTAAAAAACAAGAATGATTTAATCCCGAAATATCATGAAGAACATATTTATAATCATTATTTTAACGTTCTGCCCTCTCGTCAGTTTACTTGCGCAGGACAAATACGAAGTATTCAGAAAGGAGATGTCCCTCATCGAGAAACAAGAGAATGAATATCGAAAAGTAATTTGGGGTGAAAACGATTTTTCCCAAGATTACAAAGACAGCATTTATAAAAAACATCAAGTACTGGTGAAAGAAAAGGTCGAGTTTGCCAAGAATGCCATTCGAGAGAATAGAGATGACGAACGATTCCTGAAAGTGTTGGATATTTATGTACGTAATTTCTTATCCTTGGATGAATTTGAAACCGAACTGAAAAGTTTTTCACCCAAGGTACAGAAGATGGAAAACTGTCAACGTTACTTCGAGTTTATCAAGTATGCAAGGATCAATGTCCCCGGTAAACCATGTATTGATTTCGAGATGAAAGGCCATAACGGGGAAACCATAAAATTCTCGGACGTGTATAAAAAACATAAACTTGTTCTTGTGGACTTTTGGGCATCCTGGTGTGGTGCGTGTCGAGCAACCATACCTTCAATTAAAAAAATGTACGCAGACTATCACGAGAAAGGCGTTGAAGTGGTCAGCGTGTCATTAGATGACAATAAAAAAGCGTGGGAGAAAGCATTCGAAGAGGAAAAAATACCTTGGATAGACGGGAGCAACCTGTTAGGATGGAAAGATCCCGTCGTTCTTTGGTATGCTATCCGAGGAATACCTCACAAGGTATTGGTGGATCAAAACGGGATTATCGTCGCCAGCGGTTTTCATCAACTAGGTAGCTTAGAATATCAAATCAATAAATATCTTAATTCCCACAAAGACTAATTATGAAAAGAGAGGACCATATCATTACGGTCCTCTCTCTTATTTGTCAGTTAACACGTCGGCTTTCTCTTTATCGGGAGTTTCGGGAAAAGTTTCCTAAAACGTACTAAATAAGTCGTGACGTTACTTCCAGCGACAATAATCGTCACGGCAAAAACAATCATCATGATCCCACACCCCACTCTCACGGTGAAGGGCTCTCCAAAAATCGTCACCCCAAAGAATACCGCTGTCAAGGGTTCCAAAGCCCCTAAAATAGCCGTCGGGGTAGAACCGATACACTGGATGGC
>OJMI01002646.1_pt1 | contig 15130 bp, 10 predicted proteins | sample 1597131 | NCBI WGS metagenome assembly OJMI01 (sample SAMEA2452116, study PRJEB22498) | human gut metagenome | reverse complement strand
GTAAACGGGAATCTTCGGCACTTTTTCTGCCTGTTTGAAGCAAAATAAGTCACGTATTTCAACAAAAAAGACGGTATCTCCTACAGAAAAACATCCTCAATAGCTTTTACTTAAAACTTGCGACAAGTTACAAATATAGCTATAGATGATAAGAATAAGCTACATATTTTATTAATATTGCAGTCTATATGTACTAAATAAAAGATAAATATGAATAGAATTTGCCAACTTTTCGGTATTCAATACCCTGTTATTCAAGGCGGAATGGTTTGGTGCAGCGGATGGCGGCTGGCCTCGGCAGTCAGCAACGCAGGTGGTCTCGGCCTGATAGGAGCCGGCTCCATGCACCCTGAGGTTTTACGCGAACATATCCGTAAATGCCAGTCAACCACCGACAAACCTTTCGGAGTGAACGTACCCTTGATGTATCCGGAAATCGACGCTTTGATGAATATATTGGTGGAAGAAGGTGTGAAGATTGTTTTCACTTCAGCCGGCAATCCTAAAACTTGGACAGGCTTTCTAAAAGGACACGGGATAAAAGTCGCCCATGTCGTCAGCAGCTCCAAATTTGCTGTCAAATGTGAACAAGCCGGTGTCGATGCTATCGTTGCTGAAGGTTTTGAAGCTGGCGGGCATAACGGGCGAGAAGAGACAACGACTCTTTGCCTGATACCTGCTGTACGCCGTGCCACGACTCTCCCATTAATTGCTGCCGGCGGTATCGGAACAGGTAACGCCATGCTGGCAACTTTCGCTCTCGGAGCCGAAGGGGTTCAGATCGGTACCCGTTTTGCCCTGACAGAAGAAAGTTCCGCACATGAAAACTTTAAACAATTGTGTCTCAACCTGAACGAAGGTGACACGAAGCTCTTGTTGAAAAAACTTTCCCCCACCCGTTTGGTGAAAGGAGAATTCACTACAGCTGTCGAAGAAGCCGAAGCCCGTGGGGCTTCCGCCGAGGAAATGAAAGAACTGTTAGGAAAAGGCCGTTCCAAGAAAGGTATTTTCGAAGGAAATCTTCAAGAAGGCGAACTGGAAATCGGACAAGTCGCATCCTTATTCCGTGAAATGCAGACCGTGTCCGAAGTCATGAAAGAAATCATGGAAGACTTCCGCAAAGGAATGGAAAAGATACAACTGGCGTTATAGGTCAGGACACAAAAGTTTTTTCAACGTCACTTCTGCTCTATCATCTGCAGAAGTGACTGTTCCATTTGTCATTGATTTCTCGCTCATGTTCGGTTACAATCGGTTCATTCGGTAACCACTATTCAAGTACCAGCACCTCGTTGTCCTTATAGCTTTCATAGCTGGAAACTATTACCTTTTCACCCGCTTCAAGGCCATCGATGACTTCGTAATATTGCGGGTTCTGGCGACCAATCTTGATCTTGCGGCGATATGCTTTCTTGCCGTCTTTGTCAAGAACGAATATCCAGCTACCTCCTGTGCTCTGAAAAAAGGTTCCACGCGGGATGATGATACTTTCTGTCGGCTGTCCAAGTTCCAGATTAATGTAATAGGTCTGTCCGCTACGGATATTATCTGGGCGTTCACCGGTAAAGACGAAATCCGTACGGAACTTACCGTCTCGCACTTCCGGATAGACTTTGCGTACGTTCAATTCAAAATCCGACCCCTGACGTTCGAATGTTGCGGACAATCCCTTTTTCACGCGGTCGATATAATGTTCATCGATCAAAGCTTCGATCTTGTAGTCCGACAAATCGTTTATTTGTCCGATCTTCTGTCCGGCCGAAACATTTTGGCCCAACACGACATCCAACAATCCCAATTCACCGTCAATCTGCGAGCGGACATTCAAATGTTCCTTGCGTTCATGAACCAAAGCAATATTTTTACGCATATTAGACAAACTAGTTTCCATTTCGTCCATCTGGATCGTACGAGAGATCGAATCCTGACGCAAACGTTCCACAACCAAGTCATATTTCTTACTTGCCAACTCAAAATCTTCTTTTGCTTTCAGGAATTCTTCCTTTGCAATCAAGTTTTCTTCATACAACTTTTTCTGCTGGTTATAAGCACGACGGTAGCGTGTCATGTCGACATCCAGCTGTGCTTTTTCCAATTGATTGTTCAATTTGTCCTGTTCCATCGTCACCTGTGTATTACGAAGAAAGTTCTGCTTTTCCGCCAACTGTGCCTCAGCATCCAAGATCTGCAGGTCGAGATTTGAATTGGAAAGACGAATAATCACATCCCCTTTCTTCACCTGTGCCCCTTCTTCCACTACTTTTTCCTGCACGATACCACCTTCTTCCGGGCTGAGCTGCACAACCGTAATGGGCTGTACCTGACCGTTCACACGAACGAAATCGTTAAATTGCTCTTTCGTTACATTCCCTATATTGACACCGCGGGCATCCACTTTCAATGTCGAAGCGTGATCACCGAAAACAATCCATCCCACCAAAATCAAGAAAAAAGCACCACCTGCTACATAAGGAATATGCTTCTTTTGAAAACCTTTCTTTTTTTCTAATTGTATATCCATGACTGTATGTTTTTTTATTTTTTAATTCTTGATTTTTAATTCCCAATCAACGGTTGTCCTTTATAGTAATCAACCTGACGGCACTTCATTATGTACAGCAAACGCCTCTGTAAAAGATCAGCCTTTGAGTTCAACAAAATCGTCGCATTTGTCTGCACATCGAGTGGACTCATCAGTCCTTCCTCAAATTTACGCAGGGTTATCTGATAAGCCAAAGCATCGGCCTTTACTTTCTTCTCCATTTGGATCGTTTCTTTAGCATAGCCCTCCCGATCGAGAACGGCTTGCTCTACATCTTTCTGCAACTGACGAAGTGTTTCGGTTTGCTTTTCATAAGCAATCCGGACATTGTTGCGGGCACGGCGCATATTGGTAATCCGAGACAAGCCGTCAAAAAAAGGAAAACTAAAACTAAAATAAATATATTCCCCACGGTTATTTTTAAACTGGTTTTTAAAAGCAACGGGAGCGTTTTCCGATTTCAGATTTTCAAAATAACTGGTACTGATTCCAGCTTCGACGGAAAGAGTCGGAAGTAATTTTCCTTTTGTTATCAAGTAATTCATTTTACTAGCTTTCAATTGAAAAGCGGCCTGCAAAGCAGTCGGATTATTTGCCATAGCATAATCTTGAATGGCACTGACAGATTCCTCGGTCAACATATCCTGTACGGGAGGAACAACCGTATCGACATCAAGTGCCAAATCCGACGGATAGTTCATCGCGTTCTTCAAGGTCATCATCGCCGTATTATAAAGGTTCTGCTGATGCGTCAGATTGTAATCGTCACCAGCTACCTGCGATTCGATCTGGGCAACGTCTGCCTTCCCTTTCAAACCCAATTCTTCCTGGCGACGCGTTTTGTATAAAAGACGCTGGCTGTCTTCCAACTTTTCAGAACACATTTTCACCAATCCCTGATAATAGACAACCGTAATAAACGCATCCATAATGCTGATTGCCAAATCATCTTTCTGCTTCTGCAAATCATTTCTCCCCATATAGCGATTCACATTTGCCAACCGCCATTGGTTAATCAACTGCCCACCTCTGAAAAGCGGCAAAGAAGCGTATACCCCATAACCGTTATTAAAGGTGGAAGTGTTTACATAGGTATTCGTTTCCGGGTCTACAGAGCGTCCGAATCGGTACTGAGCGTCTACTTGTGTACTTATCGAAGGCAAAAAAGAGGCTATGGCGGACTGATGTTCAGCCTTGTATGTATTATTGGTATAAAGCTGCTGCTTTACCTTCGGACTGTTCTCCACTGCATAGCGCATGCAATCGTCCAAACTCCATATTTTATTCTGCGCCATTATCGAGGCTGCCAGAGCAAAAGAAAGTACTGTTGTAAATATAATTCTTTTCATTGCTATATTATTTTCTACCTGATAAAATGCAAAGAGCGTGCCAAAACAGTCAAAACATTATATCACAACATGTTAACAAATTCAGTACTTTTACCAAGTGTCAAAAAATTAGACAATACTGTAAAAGAATTAGACAATGACCGTCATCCGAGCAGGGTTCTATTCTGCTCGGATAAGTTCGATAATGGCATAAAGATAGTTGGGCATATGCCCTAATTAATAATTAGTGGCAGACAAAAACAAGACTACCAGTAAAACAACAAAATTTCTTTTAAATTATCAGTTACTCAGCAGAACAAATTATCTTTGCAGCAGACATACAAGAAAAACAGATGACAAAACAAGGCACTATACTGGTAGTTGACGACAACAAAGGAATCCTTACCGCAGTACAGATGCTGTTAGGCACTTACTTCGAGAAGGTGATCACGATCTCTACTCCCAATAAAATAAAAGCCACACTGCATGATGAAAATATTGATGTGGTTTTACTAGATATGAATTTCAGTGCCGGTATCAATACCGGCAACGAAGGGTTGTTCTGGCTTTCGGAAATAAAAAAGGAAGATGCTTCGATACAGGTCGTTCTTTTCACGGCCTATGCGGACATCGACCTTGCCGTACGGGGAATCAAGGAAGGAGCGGCCGATTTCGTGGTCAAGCCCTGGGATAACGCCAAACTGCTGGAAACATTGAAAACGGCCTATAATATCCGGACGGCAAACCGTAAAGGCATTTCGATCGCCACAGACAAACTCGTCGTTTCCAAAGAAAGCGGAATGTTTTGGGGGGAAAGTAACGCCATGCAGCAACTTCGTTCCCTAATTGAAAAAGTAGCCCGGACGGATGCCAACATATTGGTGACTGGGGAAAACGGGACAGGTAAGGAGATGCTTGCCCGCGAGATCCATCTACTTTCCAACCGGAAAAAGGAGACATTGGTCCCAGTCGATATGGGGGCCATCACGGAAACTCTTTTCGAAAGCGAACTGTTTGGACATGTCAAAGGTGCATTTACCGATGCTCGGGCAGACCGTCCGGGGAAATTCGAGGTTGCCAACAAAGGTACACTGTTTCTTGACGAGATAGGAAACCTCTCCTACCATTTGCAAGCCAAATTATTGACTGCTTTGCAACGCCGTAGCATCGTCCGTGTAGGAAGCAATACGCCTATCCCGGTCAATATTCGCCTGATTTGTGCCACCAACCGTGACTTACAGGAAATGGTACAGAAAGGAGATTTTCGCGAGGATCTGCTCTATCGTATCAATACGATTCATGTGGAGATACCGCCACTCAGAGAACGACCGGAAGACATCGTACCCCTTACCGAAATATTCCTTTCCAAATATACCAAGATATATGGAAAAACAGCCATGTGTCTCAGCCTGGATGCCAAAGAGAAGCTGAAAGCGCAACCTTGGTTCGGGAATATCCGGGAACTCGAACACACAATCGAAAAAGCCGTCATCATTGCCGAAAGGAGTGTGTTGGACGGCAACGATTTCGATTTTCCACGGGCGAAAAAAAAGCCGGTGACAAAAGAGGCGACAACCTTGGAAGAGATGGAATATAACATGATTAAAAACGCGATGGACAAGTATAGTGGAAATTTGTCACTTGTTGCAAGCCAGTTAGGTATTTCCCGCCAGACTTTATACAACAAGATTAAACGATACGAACTATAATGTTGTTGAAAGGACTTTACCATAATTTCTATCTCCGTATTGCTGTTTTCATACTTCTGACAATAGCCGGTACTTATTTAGTTCTCCAGCAGGAATGGGTGTGGTTTGTCCCGATCTTATCCGTGTGGTCCTTCTTCCTCAGGTTAGTCCTGCTGTCCGACAAGCGAAACGCCCAAAAGGTAGCTTTCATGTTCGATGCGATAGACAACAGTGACTATGCTTTCCGATATGCGACACGTGGACGCTCGTCGAACGACAAACTGGTTAGCGAATCGCTTAACCGCATCACGCAGATTCTTTTCCAGGCCAAAGCGGATGCCGCCCAGAAAGAAAAATATTACGAACTGATTATGAACTGCGTCAATACTGGTATTATAGTGCTCGATGACAACGGTGTGATTTATCAGACGAACAACGAGGCTTTGCGCTTGCTCGGACTAGCCGTCTTTACGAATGTACGCCAGCTTGCTCGTATAGACGAGAACCTGAAAACCGTCATACAAAACATCCAACCTGGCGACAAACATCAGATATCTTTTACCAATGAACGTGGCAACGTTCACCTGTCTATCCGTGTTTCGGAAATGACACTACAGGACAAACATGTACGCATTTTAGCAATTAACGACATTAATAGTGAGCTGGACGATAAGGAAATCGATTCATGGATTCGCCTGACACGCGTCTTAACGCATGAAATCATGAATTCAGTCACTCCTATCACATCTCTAAGCGACACACTTCTCTCTTTGCACCAAAACGCGGATGACGAGATACGCAACGGGTTGGAAGTAATCAGCACAACAGGGAAGAGCCTAATTTCTTTTGTGGAGTCATACCGTAAATTCACGCATATTCCGACGCCGGAGCCCACTCTATTTTATGTCCAGAAATTTGCGGAACGCATGGTAAAGCTGGCTCGACATCATACTAATTTTCCCAACATTACGATCAACGTCAGTGTAGAGCCTTCCGACCTGATCGTCTATGCAGACGAGAATTTGATCTCGCAAGTTGTCTTGAATCTGCTGAAAAACGCCATGCAGGCAATCGGTTGCGAGCAAGCGGATGGTCTAATCGAAGTAAAAGCCTATTGTAACGAAGAAGAAGCCGTCCTGATTGAAGTCAGCAATAACGGGCCTGTTATTCCGCAAGAAGAGGCCGAACACATTTTCGTTCCATTCTTTACCACCAAAGAGGGCGGCAGTGGCATCGGACTATCCATCTCCCGTCAGATCATGCGCCTTTCGGGAGGCAGCATCGCCCTGAAGAGCGCACCGGCCGCCAAACGGACAACATTCGTACTGACATTCCCCTAAAAGGGAAATAATCAGCCGATAAAAATTATCAATTATCATAAACATTTCCACCATTAAATATTTTATATCTTTGGATGGTAAATGAGAATTTATCGGTGTATAATATCGTAGGCTTGCCTTATTTGTTAGTTCACTGATGAATCATCATGCACAACAATAACATAAACTATTAATATGAACATATTAGACAAACTCAAAATCAACCACCGTCCGAGTGCCGGCGCTTTGGACCTGTTAAAGTATATCGGGCCAGGATTACTTGTTACCGTAGGTTTTATCGATCCGGGGAACTGGGCTACCAATCTGGCTGCGGGCTCCGAATTCGGTTATGCCTTGCTCTGGGTTGTCACATTTTCTTCCATCATGCTGATCATCATCCAGCATAATGTCGCCCACTTGGGGATCGTGACTGGACTTTGCCTTTCGGAGGCAACCAACAAATATATGCCACGCGTACTGAGCCGTCCCATCCTGATCTCCGCCATGCTGGCCAGCATTTCGACCTCGCTTGCCGAGGTGTTGGGAGGTGCCATTGCTCTGCGGATGCTATTCGGAATGCCAATCAAAGTAGGCGCAGTCATCGTGACGGTTGTCTGCCTCGGAATGTTACTTACCAATACGTACAGCAAAATAGAACGCTGGATTATCATGTTCGTCTCAATCATCGGACTTTCGTTTCTCTATGAGCTGGCATTAGTAGACGTACAATGGGAAGCAGCCATCGAAGGATGGATAAAACCGACTTTCCCGGAGAACTCCATGCTAATCATCATGAGTGTACTGGGAGCCGTTGTCATGCCCCACAATTTGTTTCTTCACTCGGAAGTCATACAGAGCCGCGAATGGAACCTTGAGGACGAATCGGTGATCAAAAAACAATTGAAATATGAGTTCTACGATACACTGTTATCGATGGTTATCGGCTGGGCGATCAACTCTGCCATGATTATACTGGCAGCAGCAACCTTCTTCAAACAGAATATTGCGGTAGACGAACTGGACCAGGCACAACAGCTATTAGTACCATTGGTCGGAAATAATGCAGGTATCATATTCGCCGGAGCACTCCTGCTGGCAGGTATTTCCTCCACAATCACCTCTGGAATAGCCGGAGCATCCATCTTTGCAGGGTTATATGGTGAAGCTTATAACCACAAAGACCTCCATTCCAAATTAGGAGTCTTGTTGTCGTTCATCCCAGCCCTGCTTATCATATTTGTCGTGGGTGATCCGTTCAAAGGCTTGATCTATTCGCAGATGCTGCTAAGTATACAGTTACCAATCACAGTTTTTACACAAGTTTACCTGACATCCAGTAAAAAAGTGATGGGCAAATTTGTGAATTCACGATCCACAACGATCATTTTAGTCACTTTAGGAGCACTTGTAACCTTCTTAAACATTGCGCTTCTAATAAGCCTGATTTAATACAATAACCCTAACCTAAAGACAGCGAGGAAATCCATACAAGTGCATTTGTAATTCCATGCAAGTGTAATTACTGTTCCATGCAAGTGTATTCAGATATCAATACAGACAAAAACAAGTGCTTTTTCAACCATCAAAAACAACAATAAGTCAAATAATAAATTTCTCCAAAACTCGGGTTTTGTCGGAAAAAACTCCCCCAAAACGGCATTTAAGTACACAAAGAAAAGAAAAGTAAAGTAAAGAAAAGTAAATCTCTCTCACTTCGTTCGAAAAGAGAAATGCGTGCGAGAGCTCTTCCCTTCTGAAAAAACAGGACAAAAGAAAAGTTGCAAAACAGTTGCATTCCGGCCTTTATTTCACTATCTTTGCAAACTTTGAATAGACAAATTAACTACAAAGATGAGCGATATCAAAACAAACGAAGAAGAAGGTAAAAAGAGCTTGAACTTCATTGAAGCAATGGTGGAAAAAGATTTGGCGGAAGGCAAAAACAAGGGACGTGTGCAAACACGCTTCCCGCCCGAACCAAACGGATACCTGCATATCGGACATGCCAAAGCCATCTGTCTGGATTTCGGCATTGCACAAAAATATGGAGGTGTTTGCAACCTACGCTTCGACGATACCAATCCGGTAAAAGAAGATCTGGAATATGTGGACGCCATCAAAGAAGACATCGAATGGTTGGGTTACCACTGGAATAACATATATTACGCATCCGACTACTTCCAGCAACTCTGGGACTTCGCTATCCAGTTGATCAAGGAGGGAAAAGCATACATCGACGAGCAGACTTCCGAACAGATCGCCTCCCAGAAGGGGACACCGACACAACCGGGAACAAACAGTCCCTACCGTGACCGCCCGATCGAAGAGAACCTGGAGCTGTTCCACAAGATGAACAGCGGCGAGTTGGAAGAAGGTTCGATGGTATTGCGTGCCAAGATCGACATGGCAAATCCAAACATGCACTTCCGCGACCCGATCATCTACCGTATCGTCAAGACTCCGCACCACCGTACGGGCGACAAGTGGAAAGCATACCCGATGTACGACTTTGCACACGGACAGAGCGACTTCTTCGAAGGTGTCACTCACTCGTTGTGTACACTTGAATTTGTCGTGCATCGTCCGTTGTACGATCTGTTCATCGACTGGTTGAAAGAGGGCAAGGATCTGAACGACAACCGTCCGCGTCAGACGGAGTTCAATAAACTGAACCTAAGTTACACGCTGATGAGCAAACGCAACCTGCTGATCCTTGTAAAAGAAGGCTTGGTACACGACTGGGACGATCCCCGTATGCCGACCATCTGCGGTTTCCGCCGTCGCGGTTATTCACCGGAAGCAATTCATAAGTTCATCGACAAGATCGGCTATACCACTTATGATGCACTGAATGAATTTGCGCTACTGGAAAGTGCCGTCCGCGAAGACCTCAATACTCGTGCAACCCGTGTATCGGCCGTGTTGAACCCGGTTAAACTCATTATCACCAATTATCCGGAAGGGCAAGTGGAAGAGATGGAGGCGATCAACAATCCGGAAGATCTGTCGGCAGGTAGCCATACGATCGAATTCAGCCGCGAGCTGTGGATCGAACGGGAAGACTTTATGGAAGATGCTCCGAAGAAATTTTTCCGTATGACTCCCGGCCAGGAAGTTCGCTTGAAAAACGCTTATATCGTAAAATGTACAGGCTGCAAGAAAGACGAGAACGGCGAGATTACGGAAATCTATTGCGAATACGACCCGAACACCAAGAGCGGAATGCCGGACAGCAACCGGAAAGTAAAAGGTACGCTCCATTGGTTGAGTTGTGCACACTGTCTGCCGGCAGAAGTCCGTCTATACGACCGCCTGTGGAAAGTGGAAAACCCGCGCGACGAGATGGCGGCTATCCGCGAAGCAAAAAACTGCTCGCCTTTAGAAGCAATGAAAGAGATCATCAACCCGGACTCCTTGAAAGTATTGACAAATTGTTATGTCGAAAAGTTCCTGGCAGACTCCAAACCGCTCGACTACCTACAGTTCCAGCGTATCGGCTATTTCAATGTAGATAAAGATTCTACAGTCGATAAATTAGTCTTCAACCGCACAGTATCCTTGAAAGATACATGGAGCAAGGTAAAAGATAAATAATATCCCAATGGGATAATGTGCCAATGGAAGAATGCAATTGCATTGGCATATTGGCACATTGATTAACAATTATATAGTATGAAGAAAAAAGATATTTCACGCCTGTTACAACGTTATCTGACCGGCCACCAGGAAGGTAAGGACGCCTATTTTGATGCCGATGAAATCGATGAACTGTTGGACAGTTTTGAAGAATCTGATGATTATACTTACTATGATGAAGTCCTGGCTCTAGGGCTACGGCTTCATCCCGGTAATCCCGATTTGCAGATCAGGCAATGCAAGTCGTATGTCTACAACGAGGACTATGACAGTGCGCTCGCTCTGATCGAATCAATAGCTGAAACCGACAATCAAGATCTCGACATGCTGCGTCTCGAATGTTACGTCATGCAAGATTCGTATGACAAAGTAATCGGACATGTAGAAAAACTCATCGCCAACAAATGCGAGTATTTAGAAACGCTATTCGAATATATCGCACCAATCTTAGGGGATGTGGAAATGACTAAGGAAGCACACGATTTCATCAATCGCGGACTTATGCTTTTCCCGGACAACCTGATCCTGAAAGACGAGCTTTGCTATAATTTAGAAATAGAGGGCGATATAAAAAGAGCGATCGAGGTCTGTAACGAACTGATCGACAAGAACCCCTACTCCAACGACTACTGGTTCACTTTGGGTCGCCTCTATTCCATCAGCGGAGACTATGAGAAAGCGATCGAAGCATTCGACTTTGCCCTCACATGCGACGATTCGAACGAAGAGTTGAAGATTCTGAAGGCCTATTGCCTGTACATGAACGAAAATTACGAGAAGGCAATCGAGGTATATAATGATATTGCAACGACCGACGATATCCACATTCGCATCACTCCCCTGCTTGCCGAATGCTACATTAAGCTGGAGAACTACGAAAAGGCTTATGTTTTGCTGAAAGAGCTACTAAGACAGAACCGTCAGCTGAAAGATTCAAGCATTTATATCAATTATATCCGATGTTGTGTCGAAACAGGACGTGACAAAGAAGCCTCTGATGCCCTGATGCAAGCGTCCAGGCTATTCCCGAAGAATATCCGCATCCTTTCCTTACTGGCCCTTACATATCTGGAAAACGGAGACGAACACAAGGCTATGGAAGCAACTGAACGCCTTTTCACCGCCCTCGACCAAGTGGAAGACAAGCAGCAAGAAGACTTCGAGAGCTTATACCGTGCCGGCCAATATTTGTTTATGAAAGGAGATATTGACAAAGCCTTACAATACTATAAGAAAGTGTTGGAAGGCAGTCCGGAAATGCCTTATATGCATCTTCATATGGCAATGGCATATCTGGCAAAAGGAGATATGAAACATTTCGGTGAGCACTACAGGCAGACATCTCCCGAAGAATTGCTCGATTATCTAAAAAATGCCGGGCTCAGTTATGAAGGGATAATCGAGCGTATCGGCAGCAAACATATTCCACCGGAAGACCTGGTGAAAGAATTCCTCAAGAATAAGGATAATAATAATTAAACATGAAAAGAAATCTAAAAGACTACGGCCTCTTAGTTCTAAAAGGCATGGGTATGGGTGCGGCAGACGTCGTGCCTGGCGTATCAGGCGGGACCATCGCCTTCATTGTCGGAATCTATGAAGAGTTGATCGACTCGATCAAAAGCATTAACGGAGCCAGTCTCAAACTGCTTTTTACCGGAAAAATCGCGGCATTCTGGAAAGCAATCAATGCCAACTTCCTGCTATCCATCATTGCAGGGATCGGGATCAGTATCTTCTCATTGGCAAAAATCATTACCTGGCTGTTGACAGACCACCCTATTCTGGTCTGGTCCTTCTTCTTCGGATTGGTACTTGCTTCCACCTGGTTCGTTTCCAAAGATATCAAGAAATGGGATTGGAAAACGATCCTGAGTTATATCATCGGGATCGTTATTGCATTCTACATAACGGTTGCGACACCAGCCGAGACACCTTCCAACCTGTTCTTTATCTTCCTTTGCGGAGCGATAGCCATCTGTGCCATGATCCTGCCGGGTATATCGGGTAGTTTCATTTTAGTGCTGTTAGGCAAATATTTTTATATCATGGAGGCGGTAAAGACATTCAATATTCCCGTAATGTTAGTGTTTATCTGCGGTGCGGCAATCGGTATCACCAGTTTCTCCCGTGTGCTTTCGTTCGCTCTCCGCCGGTTCCACGACATTACGATCTCCGTATTGGCCGGTTTTATGCTCGGTTCGCTAAACAAGGTTTGGCCCTGGAAGGAAACGATCGAGACTTATACGGACAGCCACGGCATTGTAAAGCCTTTAGTCGAAGCCAACATCATGCCGAATCAACTTGTTTGGGAAGCTGTCGGCCTGATGGTTTTAGGCTACGCCATCGTTTACTTCTTGGAAAAGCTCTCGATGAAAACATCGAAATAATAAATTACAACAAAAAAAGAGGTTCAGCAGCATCATTTTTTGCAGTTGAACCTCTTTTTTATTCTCACTCCACCCCACCTTATCATAAAGTCGTGTATACAAACGCCTCTACCGCATGAGTAAGGATATAGGCGGCAGGCGTAGGATGGGTTGCCGAATAGCCTTTTTTCAGCTCTTCGAGCATCTCTTTCTTTCCCGTCCCCAAGACCGGGACCAGCAACGGCGAATCGTTCAGGATCAGCGGGCCGGTCATCGTGATACGGAACTGATGGGATTCGGGATGTTGGGAAACGGCGTAATTACGGCTGTCCGTCAACAGCGGCAAGGTATCCGGAAAAATGGACGCAGTATGCGCATCACCTCCGATACCCAAGATGATGCAATCAAAATAGGGCAATTGCCCGTGCCGGGGCAGATACTCTTTCACGACACGCGAATAACGCATCGCTTCCGTACCAGGTTCCACTTCTCCATGAATGCGGTGCACATGACCGACGGGTATATGCAGCGGCTTGAACAAAAGCTCGTTTGCATGTCCATAATTACTGTCCGGGTCAGTTGGCGGAACACATCGTTCATCGACCCAAAAGAAACGGATCGCATCCCAGTCGATCTTATCCTTATATTCATCCACCCAAAGAGCGAACATCTTCTGTGCCGTCCCTCCTCCCGACAAAGCGAGGTTGAAAGGCAGGCCGTCATCTTTCCGGTCCATATACCGGACAAGCTCTCCGGTCATTGCCCGGAGGGCCTCTTTATCATCTTTAAAATTCTCTATGATCATAATCATCCTTTTTTATCATTGACAACTTTGGCAAGGGCAATCCTTCGGTGTCATCCCCAACTTGGCCTTTTCGATCGGGCCGTCTTCACCGGGGGCGTAGAAGAACAGGTTCTTCGCACCCTCCTCCTTCCAATGATGAAGGATCGGGTCGATCAGCCGCCAGCTTGCCTCCAAAGCGTCGCTACGGGCATACAAAGTCGAATCGCCCAACATGGCATCGAGCAACAGGCGTTCATAGGCATCGGGCAGATAGTTCTTCGAAAGCGAATCATAGCGAAAATCCATACCCACCTGCTTCACCGTGAAACCGGCTCCCGGCATTTTCAGACCAAACTTCAGCGTGATGCTCTCGTCCGGTTGGATACGGATAATCAGTTTGTTGCAGGAACCTCCCGAACATTGTCCGACGAAAAGCTGGTGAGGAGTAGACTTGAAGTTCACGACGATCTCCGAACTCTTTTCCGGTAATTTCTTCCCAGTAAAGATATAGAACGGGACATCGCTCCAGCGCCAGTTATCGATAAACATTTTCATAGCGACGTACGTCTCCGTAGTGGAGTCAGGCGCCACATTCTTCTCTTCCCGATAGCCGTCGTACTGGCCACGCACAATCAGGTTGTCCATATCATGCGTCTTATACGGACGCAAAGCGCGGAACACCTTCACGATCTCGTCACGGATCGGCTCCGGGTCAAACACCGAAGGCGACTCCATCGCCGTAAATGCCATCAGTTGCATCAGATGGTTCTGGATCATGTCGCGCAAAGCCCCCGCCCCGTCATAATATTTCCCGCGATTCTCCACGCCAAGTGTTTCCGAGGCACTGATCTCGATCGAGTCGATGTAATTACGGTTCCACAACGGTTCGAATATGCCGTTTGAGAAACGGAGCACCAATATGTTCTGTACCGTCTCTTTTCCTAAATAATGGTCGATACGGAATATTTCGGATTCATGAAAAATCGATTCTAACAAATGATTTAGTCTTTGCGCTGATTCTAAATCATATCCAAAAGGTTTCTCTATTATTATTTTTCGGCTTCCACCGGACAAGCTTACATTCATACCACATTTTTGTAAATTGACAGGTATAATATCATACATAGCAGGAGGTGCAGCTAAATAGTAAATAATATTGTCCGGTATATTGTATTCTTCTTCAAGATTTGTTACGAGTTCAAATAAACCCAGAGAATCCGCACCAAGATCTTCTTTAAAAGACGTGGCCTCTGTGATCTCATCCTCATTCACACCAAGTTCTTCTGCTAAAAGCGCCTTAATCTTCTCTAACATCTTCATTCTCCTCTATCAATGATATTTTATTGTTTGATCGTTGAATCCTGCAATACGGCCGTTATACCATCCAATGCAGCCTGCTCATCCGGACCGTCACATTCAACACTTACAACATCCCCGCATTGAATACCGCTGGCAACAAGATTG
>OJMI01002561.1_pt1 | contig 15663 bp, 13 predicted proteins | sample 1597131 | NCBI WGS metagenome assembly OJMI01 (sample SAMEA2452116, study PRJEB22498) | human gut metagenome | reverse complement strand
TCTTGTTCATCCAGCCCGGTCCAACGAACATCATGTTGTAGGAATATCCGTTGTTGTATTTTTCCAGAGAACGGTACTGGTCGATCAAGTTGTAAAGATATGGATACTCCCATGTCTTGGTATCGTAGATCATTCCACGGAGTACGTTCTGTGGATGTGTTCCGAAGTTGGAACCATTTCCATCGTAACATGCAATCAGGTCACGGGAGAGATGTGGGATTGCTACAATACCACTGTCCTCCTCCTTGTTTGCTGCCGGTGCATGTGTGTTCTGTCTGGATGGGATCCATGGTGCCCATGGACCTCCATCAAATAAGGTATACCAGGAGTTGTTGCAGGTATGATATGCTTTTGGTCCTTCCTCCCAACAGGTTGCAACGGCACATTTTACCGTTGGATAAGTTGCTTTGATATAGTTTGTCAGATCAGCATCCATATAGTAGGAACCTGTTGATTCCGGATAGAAACCGAATCTGTCATGGAATTTTTCAAATACGTCGTTTACGATCGCTTTTTTGTCTTCCATAGAGAACATCCAGATACAGAAATCTTTTGTCTTGTATTTTTCACGGAATTCCTCACATGGTAAGCCAAGCAGTGATAATGCGATCTCATCACCATATACTTCATGGTCATGTTTTGCGATCTCTACAGCTTCATCATTGAAAAGAGATGCATATGTCATCTGAATGGTTACTTTTAATCCATTCTCATGTGCCAGTCTCTGCTGTGTCTTGAAAATATCCAGAGATTCTGTCAGCAGTGCTTTATCTCCGATATCCTCCTCTTTGCCCTGTCCTGTCACGGTTGCAGAATACTCTGGAACCATCTCCGGACGATGAATAAGATTCAATACAAATTTATCCATTTTTTCATGTCTCCTCAAAATTTTATATGATTAGACGATTACGAAACTCCTCATAATCTTCTTTCAATTGTTCACAATCCAATTTAGTTTTTATGAGTTTCGCAATTGTCTTTTTATATCAACCCTTAACTGCTCCACCTGTCACACCTTCAACGTAGAACTTCTGCATTACTACGAAAAGAATCGAAATAGGAATTGCGATCATCACACCGCCCGCACAGAAGATTGCGAAGTAATCCCCGATCAATGTCTTCTGTAAGAGGTTGTAAAGTCCGATCGCTACCGTCCAGTCTGCAGATTCCTTGGACTTGATCATGATACGTGCCATTACAAAATCCATCCATGGACTTAAGAAAGCGTTAATGATGGTGTACACGATCATTGGTTTTGACAATGGGATAATAATTTTCGTAAAAATAGTTGCCTCGGATGCACCCTCGAGACGCGCTGCCTCCCTTAAGGAAACCGGAATTGTATCAAAGAATCCTTTTAACACAAGGAATCCGAGTCCGGAACCAGCGGAGTAAACGATGATCAGACCTGCCAGGGAATCGGTGAGTCCGATCATTTTCAACACAAAGTAAACTGCGATCATGGAAAGTACACCAGGGAACATTCCAAGGATGATGGAAAAGCTCATCAACTGTTTTCTTCCTTTAAATCTCATACAACTGAATGCATAAGAAACCATCAATACAAAGCAGGAAGAGATAATGCAGGTAAACAGTGCCACGATAAAGGTATTTTTAAACCATGCCGGGAAGTTTGCAGCAGTATCCGTCTCAAAGAACAGCTGGTGGAAATTTGCCAGTGTCCAGTTTGTCGGAAAGAAATGCTGATAACTTACGCCCTTTGTTGCGGACAACGATGTCACAACCAGCCAGACGATCGGGATGAGCCAGATGAATGCGAGCAATGCAAGTACCACATGTCTGATTATGATATTCCATGTTTTCTTTTTCATTATTGGTACACCTCCTCTTTGTCACCACTGATCATTCTGGTGTAGCTAAGCAGTGTCAGAAGTGCGCAGATTACAAACGAAATAATACCGATCACCGATGCCATCTTGTAGTTTGAGTTATCATTTGTCAAAGTAAACAGCCATGTGATAAGAAGGTCCGTCTCCTTGGCATTGGAGTTTGCAAACGCCATATTTGCCGTAGCTGTAGAACTTGTCAGCAGGTAAATAACGTTGAAGTTGTTGATGTTTGCGATCACACTCTGTATCAGAGACGGTCCGCAGATAAACAATACATACGGCATTGTGATCTTCCAGAAAATCTGCCATTTATTGGCTCCATCGATTCGTGCACTCTCCAGCTGATCCGTCGGAATATTCATCAGGATACCGGTTGCAGAAAGCATCTGATATGGAACACCGACCCAGATGTTGATAAGGATGATCATCACGTGGGACCAGACCGGTTTTGAGAGGAACGGAATAAAGTTTCCTGAAACAAGACCAATATCCTTCAAAAATCCGGTCAGACCAATGTTGGAACACCAGGTGTTCACAATACCGTGATCTGCAAACATTTTGCTGACTAACAGCAAGGTTACGAACTGTGGGATCGCGATGGTCACTACAAAAAGTGAACGCCACATTTTTTTGAAATATGTATTCTCATGATTGATCAGTTTTGCAAGAAGAATACCACCAATAAAGGTTGTAAAAGTTGCTGTTACTGCCCAGATCATCGTCCATGCAAGGATCCTCACGAATGCATAGGAGAATGTGATGGTCGTTCCGCCTGTAAACATATTTTTAAAGTTCCTGAGTCCCATCCATGTAAACAGATAGTTTGGCGGCATATGATCCATATCATAATTGGTAAATGCCACACAGGACATGAAAATGATCGGTATGATATTCATCATGATAACGCCGATACTTGGCAGGGTAAGCAATGTGATATAGAACTTACCATTGAAAAGAGATTTGACATCCTCACCAAACGTATTGATGTGCTCTCCCTCTTCCTTCATAAGCTGAAGGCGGTAAACAGCCTTCATGTTGCTTATATATAAAAGTATGAATGCTAAGATCACGAGGATTCCCACGATTCCGTAAAGAAGGATGAGCAATGAGTTGTCGTAATCGTTAACAGTATTTTTCATAGTCAGCGGATCAAACACTGCCTCATACTGTACCGTACCAAGCGTATTCAGATCCTTAATATAATTGATAGAAAAAAGACCGGTAAACAGGAAAAAAATCACTTCGAGAGCTGTCATTAAAATACCCTTTATAATCTGTTTCCGTCCAAAATATCCGGCTCCCAGAATGATCAGCGAGAGTTTACACCAGATATCCCCCTTTGCCACAGCTCTTCCAAAGTTGGCAAAGTACTTTTTGACTGCATTTAAAAATGTTTTCATAGATTCACTCCCTTGCGTGAATGAGTACTTTTGTCACAGGACAAAAATGTTTCTCTTTTTAAAAATTCCACATACCCTGCCCAATGCAGAGCATGTGGAATTCAGATTCATGATAGATAGAAAGTACGCCCAGCGGACATTCTATGCTATACGTATGACCGAATGTGGATTATTCAGCTACCGGCTGTGTAATACCAGCTACTGCATCGTCAAGTACTTTCTGAAGATCAGCAGCTCCGTCAACAAGGTTCTGTCCAAGTGCTTTTGCCGGATCCCAGTAGTTGCTTCCTACAAGCTGCTGATCAGCGTATGCTGACTGTGCTGCAAGTGCTGCAAGTGCCGGGGAATCGATCTGGGAAGCTGCTGCCAGGTTAGCAGGACCTTCAGCTGTTGCAAGGCCGATCTCTAACTGGCTCTCTTCGTTTGTTAAGTACTCAGCAAGAAGCATTGACCAGCCAACATTTTTTGCATGAGAGTTAACACCTACGAATTTGTATCCTGCATAAGATCCCATCTGTGTAGCTGTTCCATTTACATCAAAGGTAGGAAGTTTGCAGGCAGCATATCCATCACCATACTGATCCTGGAAAGAAGTTGCATTCCATGTACCGGAAACGTATGCTCCAAGTGTTCCATCTGTCAGCATTGTGATTGCATCCTGATCTGCTACGTTTACGAATGCAGGGGAAGAAGCAATATTCTCAATGCTCTCTGCTACTGCAAGACCTGTCTCATTGTTCCAGTCACACTCATTGGAGTTGTCTTCATTCATGGAAAGGGTACATCCTGCTCCTGCGAAGAATCCATATACATACCAGCCGTCTGCGATGTTCATACCGACTTTTGTTCCGGCTTCTTCAGCTTTTGCTTCAAGAGCTTCCCAGGAAGCTACATCTTCCTCTGAGAAAATGCTTGAATCATAGTATAAGAAGTATCCGTTGGAAGCTGTTAATGGATAAGCATAAAGTTTTCCGTCTTTTGTAGCTGCTGCTACAGTTGACTCAGAGTTTGTCTCTGCCGGATCATATGTATAAGTAGCTGCCACTTCCTGAAGTGCTCCTGCATTTACAAGATCATTTACCTGATCATCTGCGAACACGAATACGTCTGCCGCTGCATCGATATCTTCTAAGACCTTATCCTTCGCCTCCTGCTCAGATACTGCACCGATCGTAATGTTGAAATCTACATCTGAGTACTGCTCCTGGAATTTATCTGTCAGTTCTTTCATAACTGTCTGGTAAGACTCAAGTTCTGAGCACCAGAGCTGAATGTCTACAGTTCCTTCTGTTGCAGCGATCAGGTTTGCGATTGCATCATCTGCTGATGTTGTATCAGCTGCATCTGCTGTCTCTGTAGCAGCTGCTGTGCTTCCGCCTGCTGCATTGTCTGTTGTCTCTTCTTTGCTTCCGCATGCTGCTAAGGAAACAACCATGCTTGTTGCAAGTAATACGCTTAATACTTTTTTCTTCATTGAAAATTTCCTCCCTTTTTTCTTCCCGCATTTTTGCGTTTCCGAACCATTTTACCGACTTTTGTGCATTTGCGCAATACTTCTTTTGTTTCGCATTTTGTGTTGCCATCTGTTTTGCGTTTTGTTGCGTTTCGCTTTTGTGTTTTATTGCGTTCCGCTTTTTGCGCAATCGGTTGTTCGATGGTTTAAGTATAGTACGCGGTTGTTTTTGTGTCAATGTGCATGATTTATAATAAATATGCTTGTTTTTTGTCTATTTTTACCAAATCAATTTGTTATTTTCTTGTCATATTCTTTTCATTTTCAATCATTGTGCAACCGATAAACCTTGAAATTTCAAGCATTTATGAACATTTTTAATGGAATGAAAGCGTGTCGTGAAGCAAAAGCAAATGGCGCAGATATAGCGTTATTTCCAGAAATGTGGAGTAGCGGATATACTTTTCCTCACAATAAAGAATGGTTGGAGCAAAACTCCATTTCATTAAACAGTAAGTATGTAAAGCAATTTTCGGAGATTTCTTTAAAACTGAATATGGCAATAGCGATAACACTGTTGGAAAAGCATGAGCCTAAGCCTAGAAATACAGTTTGCCTATTTGATAGACATGGAAAGCTGGTATATTGTTACTCAAAGGTACATATCTGTGTCTTCGGAGAGGACGATGATGAAGGGGTACTTGATGCCGGAGAAAACTTTTATGTTGAGGAACTTGATACCAAAGAAGGTCTGATCAAAGTCGGTTCAATGATTTGTTATGACAGAGAGTTTCCTGAGTCTGCCAGAATCCTGATGATCAAAGGCGCAGAACTCATTCTTGTTCCAAATGCCTGTCCTATGGAAATAAATAGATTATCTCAATTGCGCGGCCGGGCTTATGAGAATATGTTAGCGATTGCTACTTGTAACTATCCTGCTCTGTATCGTGGTTGTAATGGACACTCAACATTGTTTGATGGCGTTATATATAACACAGAGACAGGTGCGCCTCGTGATATGCTTGTGAGTGAAGCTGGAGATGAAGAAGGTGTGTTTTTGGCTGAACTAGATGTAGATATGCTACGAAAGTATAGAAGTTGTGAAATAGGTGGACTAAAAAATAGAAGACCAGAATTATACAGACTAATCACTGAACATATAGAAGTTTGACAGATGAGACAGAAAAATACTATTGGTAGTTAAACTCCGGTTATACTCTCTTTCTAAAAGTTTTATAAAATATCAGCAAATCTCATATACATTTTACTTTATAAATGCTATTCTTAATCCATTGCAGATGTATTGCAGTCATTCAATGACTGCATCTTTTATCTTATCTGTGTTTATACATTCGAAAAAATCTGGCATATCGCCTCATTTTTCAACCATCATAACCACATATCTACGAAGGAGGACACATGACCTTACACACAAATCTATCTTTTGAAACTGCAACCGGCAGTATTGACTATCCATTTACAAATGACTATATGTTTCGTGCTATTTTACAGAAGGACAAGCAGGTGCTGAAAGCATTGATTGCAGCTTTGCTACACCTAAAAAAAGAAAGTATTCACGATGTAGCCATCACAAACCCAATCGAGCTTGGTGCTGCGATTTCAGACAAAGATTTTATTCTGGATATCCGCGTCAATCTGAATAATGAACAGCTTATCGACCTTGAAATGCAGATGTCTAACGAATACAACTGGTCAGAACGTTCCATCAGCTACGCAGCAAGAAGCTTTGACCAGCTCAATTCCGGGGAAGAATACAAAGAAGTGCTTCCGGTTCACAGTATTGGATTCTTAAACTTTACATTATTTGAAGATCAGCCCGAATTTTTCGCTACTTATGAACTTCGAAATAAAAAAACAGGGCATCTTTACAGTAGTAAATTTTCCATCCATGTGTTAGACTTAACTCGGATAGACCTTGCCACAGCCGAGGATCAAAACTATGAGATTGACCGCTGGGCGAAACTTTTTAAAGCTAAGACATGGGAGGAACTCAGAATGATTGCAAAGAACAACCCAGATTTATTGCAGGCTTCCAATGATCTTTACACTGTCAATGCTGATGAAATCATCCGGCAGCAGGCGAGAGCACGTGCAGATGCGGAGTTTTGGGAGCGAAATAAAAATGCTAAAATTAAACAGCTGGAAGATACGATTATTGAACAGGATAATACAATCGCTGAAAATCAAAAACTGCTAGCTGAAAAGGATGCAGAATTACTTCGTCTTCAGAAAGAACTCGCAAAACTAAAACAGCTTTAACCAGAGTTTCACTTATATGCTTGAAGCAAAATATAATATAAGTAATATGGCTTCTGGAAATTTATTGAAAAAGCTGGGCTTTCAAATTGATGGAGAGCTTAGAAACAGAAGAATTGGAATTGAAGATGTGTAATTGTGATTAAAACCGTCCATGTTCATAAGTTGTCAGATGAAATGTTTTATCGCATAGAGGTGGAAATAACCGTGAGTTCCATAACATAAATTGCAGATTCTGTGGTGCAATTCACAGCGTAAATTGGGCAAATATAAGCGTCCTCTCACAAGTCATCCACAGCGTAAATGAAAGAAAAACGGTACAGACAAATACGATTTCCTTTGTGAGCCATGGAGCTGGGATTCTAACAATCATGGAAGCTTCAGCTGAACATGATTGTTGTTCAGAAGCCCAGCGAAATGCCCGGCGAACAGGAACATCATATTTCGTCTGTACCGTTTTTCTTTTCATAAACCTATAAAATCACGACTTGTGAGAGGACGCTTATATCTGCCCTTCACACCCTAAGAAAGCACCACAAAATCTGCTGCTCCACGGTAAGTGAAACTCCGGTTTAATCCGGATTCTGAATGACCGGCTGAATCTGTTTGCCATTCAAAGCATACTCAATGGTCTCCGGCAGCAATTCCATTTTGGCGACCAGGGAATTTGGCTTGCTCTTGCAGTTATCCTGCCCAAACGGAACAAAATACACATTTTTCGTATTCATAAGCATACCGATATTTTTAAAATTCGCTCCAAGTGCATCATTCGTGGAAATCGAGATCACAAGCGGCTTTCCATTTCTCATGTGTGCCTTGGCTGCCATAAGAACCGGTGTATCTGTGATCCCGTTGCAGAGTTTTGCCGCAGTATTTCCGGTACACGGTGCGATCACCATGATATCCAGAAAATTATTCGGTCCGATCGGCTCCGCTGCGCAGATAGTGCGTATTCCCTCATTCCCTGTGATATCACAGATCCCTTCCACATAATCTTTTGCGCTTCCAAACCTGGTATCACAGGTCTGTGCATTAAATGAAAAAATAGGGATCACATTTGCGCCAAGTTCTGTCAGCCTTTCTATTTCCTTTCTGGCTCTTGAAAACATACAGAAGGAACCTGTGATTCCAAGTCCGATATTACATTTTGAAAAATCCATTTTCCATACCTTCCTGCTTTATTTAAATCAAGAATCATTTCGTTACCTATATTTTCTGTCACACATTTTCTGTAAAAACGAATCTATCTGTCTATGTTTTTTACTTTGCGGCAAAACGGTCCATGGACCGTTCCAGAATATATGCACTTTCTTTTGGCGCATATTTTCCCGGAATGCCAAGCACTAAATCTGCCCGGATGCCAAACTCTTTTGCACATGCAAAATCTGTTCCGCCAGGTTTTGAGGCAATATCCAGAATATAGGCATCACGCGGAAGTTCCTTGATGATCACCCGCGTCACAACCGGTGCCGGCACAGTATTTACAAGCATTGCCGCTCCCATTGCCTCCTCCGGTCCGAATGCAAAATCAACTGCATAAAATCCATCTTCTTTTGCCTGCTTTCTTACCTCGCGGCGTCTGGCAAGCACTGTCACCCTCGCTCCCAGTCCCCGGAGTTTCTTTGCGATTGCCTTTCCACAGTTTCCGTATCCGGTCACCAGAATTTTGGCACCTTCTATATTATAAGGACTGTGGTTGGTAAGTTCTGCGATCGCACCCTCTGCCGTTGCCACCGCATTTTCCTGTGCCACCACTTCATCATCCATAAAATCAAGGTAACGGATTCCTCTCCTGTCCAAAAGTTCCCGCTGTTCTTCTGTAAAACATCCACCAAGCACCAGCGTATCATTTGCCAGATTTTTATTTAAAATTTCATTCAGCCGCTCCTGCTCTGGAACTTTTGTTACCGGGATTGGAAGCACCAGCATTGCCGCCCCGGCAAGAAATTTTTTTAATTTTAAAAGCTGTTCTTCTACTGTCTGACTGTTTCTGATGTCCAGGCAGCGCACACTCATCCCTTTTTTTGTCAGGATTTCTGCCAGATATACCTGACGCATATCGCTTATAAGAAGTATTGTTTGACCGTTCATATCCTTCACACCTACGCTCCCTTCATTTTATTATATGAAAGAAATGTTTCCCGGTTCCTTCCCATCTGATGTTTTGCAAAGTTGTCCTGCATATGGATTTTTCATTCCTGCTTATATTTTTTATGCTTTTTATAATTTCTGAATATTTTGTAAAATTAATATAATTATTTTTATCTTTAAAAATTATTTTATATTTTTCTAATTTTATTATTGACATTTTCTATTTTATCTGTTATAACTAAATTAACAAAAAACAAGAGAGAAAAAAATAAAGGAGGTACAGTCCACCAGAAACGTAACGAAATACCTAATAGAATATGAAAGACAGGAGGTACGGACCGCCAGAAACATAACGATTTACCCAAAAGAATTTTAAAAGAATCGAGGTACAGTCCACCAAAACAGTAATTGCATTCGGTTTTACCTTCAAAAGATGAAATGAAAACATGACGATCCTAAGAAAGGAATCCTGAATTAGTATCAGATCAGAAACATTCTTATATGATACAATTCCAAATGTCATAAGAAAACAGGTTCAGAGATTGAAGAGAAAAGCGAAGAAGTCCAAAAGAGTTGTTTGAGAGTTTCATAAAAGAAATGATAGGCAATAAGAAAAATTGTTTAGAAATTTCAAAATGAAGCGGCAAACAGAACGAACAGTAGAAAAAAGAATAGCGAGGTATAGTCCCATGGACGAAATAGTTTAAAAGGCGGCATTGAAAGAAAAAAAATTTCGATGTCGCCTTTTTCATGTTTATTTTTTATTCATCATCTGACAGCTGATGCCACGGATTCTCTACATCCGGATCTGTCGGATCCCAGCCCTTATTCGGACTGTCAGTATCAATATGTGCTGCCTCAGGTTTTCCCAGTGGTCCCGGATCATCATCCTCATAAATTTCCACGGTTGTTCCCGATGGACAGTTATCTGCGATCCATTTTGCATCTTCCACCGTAAGCCGCACACATCCCATAGATGCCTGCTGTCCAAGTTTATTATATTTTTCTGTGCACAGAGCACTTTTTGATTTTTTATAGTATGGAACCGAATGAAACAAAACGCCTCCTGTGATCCGGGTTGCATACTGACCATATACTTTTCCGTACAGTTCCCGCCACAGATATTTGGTTGATAAATGAAATGTGCCGCGCGGTGTTGCATTGTACAATCCTGTGGAACAGATCATTGCCTTATACGGAACCGTATATTCGCCGTTTTCGTCTGAAGTATATACGGTAATACAGTTTTGTCTGCGATTTACTTTTATGTAATATGGAAATTCCGCTTCATCTGAAGCAGACTGCTGCGAATCTTTTTCCTGCTGATTTTCGCCCTGCACTGTATCTTCCTGCCGAACATTCTCGTTCTTTCCTTCTCCTGGCACAATATCATCCTCACTCTGGCTTTCACCCTGTGTGATATCTTTCCCGGAATTTTCGCTCTGACTTTCGCCTTGCAGCATATCCTCTTCTAACATTACGTTTTCCGTGCTTTCATCCAGTTTCATCTCATCACTTCTGTATTCCTCAAAAATATAGCTGTCAGAATCACCTGTCACATACGCAAGCACCGGAAGATTCCATTCCATCCGAAGCGCCACAAACTCCAGCGCCGTCAATCCGCACATAAAAACAGTGGCTGCAATTGCGATAACGATTGCAGCCCTATTCTTCCATACTTTTTCAATTGTCTTACGAAAAGTAGTTTGTTTTTTCATTTATCCTATAACTGTGTGATAACAAAAATATCATAAATCGCCTTGATCGCATTCTCGAAATCTGCGTTGCTTACACCAATAATGATGTTTAACTCAGATGATCCCTGATCGATCATTTTTACATTGATGTTTGCATGTGCCAATGCAGAGAAAATTCTTCCTGCTGTTCCGCGTGTGGATTTCATACCACGGCCAACAACTGCAATGAGTGCAAGATCGCTCTCCAGCTCAATGCTATCCGGCTGCGCATATCTGTGGATAGCCGAAATGACAGCCTGCTCTTTTCCCTCAAACTCCGGCTGGTGTACAAAGATTGTCATTGTATCAATTCCGGATGGCATATGTTCAAATGAAATTCCATTATCTTCAAATGCAGATAACACTTTTCTGCCAAATCCAATCTCGGAGTTCATCATATCTTTATCAATGTTTACAGAAACGAAACCTTTTTTACCTGCGATACCGGTGATCGTATATTTTGACTGATGGCAGGTGCTCTCCACGATCCAGGTTCCCTCATCTTCCGGTGCATTCGTATTACGGATATTGATCGGTATACCAGCTTTGCGCACAGGGAATACCGCATCCTCATGCAGTACGCCGGCTCCCATGTAGGAGAGCTCGCGGAGTTCACGGTAAGTGATCGTCTTGATCGGCTTTGGATTGTCGATGATCCTTGGATCTGCGATCAAAAATCCTGAGACATCGGTCCAGTTCTCATAACAGGTTGCCCGCACTGCCCGCGAAACGATAGATCCTGTGATATCAGAACCCCCACGCGAAAATGTTTTGATGGTTCCATCCTCTTTTGCGCCGTAAAATCCCGGAATGACCGCACGCTCTATTTTTGCAAGACGCTCAGACAGTACTTTATCTGTTTTCTCCGGCATAAAGTTGCCATCCTCATCAAAAAAGATCACTTCTGCCGCATCCACAAATTCATATCCAAGGTAGTTTGCCATAATGATACCATTCAGATACTCACCGCGGGACGCTGCATAATCAACACCTGCTTTATTTTTAAAATTCTCGGAGATTTTCTTAAATTCTTCCTCTAAAGAAAGTTTTAGGTTCAAACCATTAATAATTGTGTCATAACGGTCTTTGATTTTCATTAACATCACACGGAAATCTTCATCCTTTTCCACAAGGTCATAACATGCATACAGCATATCCGTTACCTTTGTGTCCTTAGAATTTCTTTTTCCCGGTGCACTAGGCACTACATATCTTCTCTCTTTGTCTGCATGGATAATCTTACCAACCTTTGCAAACTGTTCTGCACTTGCAAGAGAGCTTCCACCGAATTTCACAACTTTAATCATTTTTTCAAACTCCTTCGATTCTGTTTCTCTATTATCACCGGCCGATCACAGCCAGCCGTCACTTTCCTGATTGCAGTTTTTCTTTTTCCCGGTCAGGACTAACGACTATATCTTATCATAAATGCAAATTTCGTCAAACTATTTTTCTTAAAATAAAGCGGTTTTTCGGCTTTTCTGCGTTCTTACTTAGAATTATGTCAACCACTTATAATTTATGATTATGGCACTTAAAATCAGAAGTAATAATATGATTGTTACGATTTACCGCGCAAGAAGTCCACTTGTAAGAAAATCGGCGAGCTCGATCATATTCTGCTGTGATCTTAAGTAAATTTCAATATCTGTCTCATAATCGCCGTCCAGATATGCTTCCATCTGCTGACGTTCCATATCAAGATGATCGTAGAACATTTTTCTCAACTCTGTCTCGTTGTAGGCCGGTGTCTGTCTGCTCAAAAAGGATGCGATTTCCTCCGCATTGATATACCAGTTTTCCATAGCTGCTCCCGAAAAAGCCGGATCAGCCTTTAAGCCGGCTGCAACTTCATCGGTCAGACGCAAATGCTCCATAAAAAGTTTGCGGAATCTCTGCATTGCTGAAGCTGGATAATACTGAGCAAAAATCGCAAGAATCTCCTCTGCATTTTTGTACACGGCGTCTTTCCACGCATTCTGACCTGACAGGTTTTCAAAAAAACTGATGAGATAGAATTTTACAAGTGTAATATGATTGAGCCATGCCATGCGCATGCGCTGTCGCAGATCCACGCCCATGTTGTTTTCCGGCTGCGTTGTGGTTCCCGGGCGTGTTGCAGTTCCCGGCTGTGTCGTAGTTCCCGGGCGTGTTGTGCCTCCCGGCTGTGCCGTAGTTCCCGGGCGTGTTGTGCCTCCCGGCTGTGTCGTAGTTCCCGGGATAATGACAATTCCACCCACAGGAGTCTTAGTTGGTTTGTTCGTGTTCCCCTCGGATGGTTTGCTCTCATTCTCATCCACATATCCCTCTCCCGGGCAGATCGTCAGGCGCATTCCCGTCTGAAGATTGTATGGGTTCACCCCGGAATTGAGCAGGATAAGTTCGGTTACGGTTGTATGAAACTGTTTTGCAAGTTTGTACAGAGAGTCTCCTTCCTGTACACGATAACTGATTCGATTCTGACAATACATATTTTCTTCCATAAAAATATTTTCAGATTATTTTATGAAATTCTGCGGGTTTGGTTACCGAATTGGAATCACTTAATCATCCCACTCCTTATCGAATTCGACAATCGATCCTGTGGCTGCATCAACTTCATAGCTGTACTCATAGCCTCCAGCTTTAAATTCAATCTCATAAATAGACATGCCATCATCCCAATCCAGTTTTCCCTCCATCTCAAAAGCATTGGCACTTGCAACACCGGCATGGGATAAAGCAATCTCCTTGGCCTTTTCCAGTGAAATTTCACTTGTATTCTGACTGCTGCCTGCTTGTATTGCTGTAGGTGTACTATCTCCTTCAATGCCGTAGTCATAGCTTATGATACTTCCGTCAGATGCAGCAATCTCATAATCATACTCCTTGATGGTATTGCCGGAAGAAACAACAAACTCAATCTCAAAAACAGCACGTCCATCTTCATAGTCACTTTTTGCTTTTACAAAAGTCGCATCTGTAGCTTTTACCCCTGCATGATCCAGTGCAATCTCCTTGGCCTTTTCCAGTGAAATATTGCTGACAGCCTGGTTTTCTTCCGTCTGACTGTGCTCCGACTGCTCCCCGTGCTCTTCAACCGATACATTTGAAACAGCAGCGCCATCGTATTCTTTTTCAAATTTTACGATTTCACCGGTCATTGCGTTAACCTCACAGTCAAATTCGTAACTGCCCGAAATAAATTCTACATCATAGACCATGACTCCCTTATGCGTGTCCAGTCCAACTGTATAAAATGTCAGGTCGCTCTCAGATACACCCGCCTTTGCCAGTGCGATCTCTTTGGCCTTTGTCTCCCCGATATATCCCTTTTCACTGGCCGTTCCAACAACCTCAACATGGGTTTCTGCCCCTTCCTTCCCCAGCAGAATATTCAGTTCATTGATGGACAATGGAGCAAGTTCATCAAATGTGTGTAAAGAGTTTTTGCCGAGAATCTCCTGAATCAGTTGTGCCTTTCCGAGCGTAATCCCATATTGTTCTGCCATCTGCTGGAGCTCATCACTCTTTACAACCGTCTGACTCAATACAGCCCCTCTGAATGAATCGGTCTGAAGCAGTTTATTGACTTCGTCCGCCAGCCGTTCCTGCAATGCCATGCCCCGAACCGGATCATTATTGTCCACACTGATCAAAACGGAATTGGCCAGCTCATTGAGATAGCCGTTTTGAAGCATCGAACCGATTATGGCATTCACTGCAACATCAAGACTGCTGCCTGAGAAATCCATGTCACCGACAATGGTTCTGCCATCCTCGTTCAGCGGAATCACATCCAATATACGTTCCTTCTGATTGATCTTAATCTCCACGCTCGGGTTTACGTCCAGCGAAACCGTAGCATCTACCGTATGATTGACCTGATATTTCCTGACTCAAACCTGCCATTCGAACTGCCCATGTTTTTTTCTTGTTTTCTGTCGTCATCAATATCACTCGTCCTTTCTGCTCATTGCAGTCGGAAAGAACAGCATCCAACACATCCGGTGCTGCGTGAGTACATGCCTGCCGGATCTTCTCATTCAATTCGTCATTTGTCATTGCTGCCACCTCCTATTGCAAATATTGTTTCAGCCTTTTTAAGCTCGTGCATATTTTGAAAGTACCGTCGACCGCGGAAGTTCCATAATCCTGGCAATTTCCCTGTGTTTAAATCCGACCGCCGCATGAAGCATCACTATCTGCCGTTCCTCATCGGACAATTGTTCCATGCAGGTGACGAGAATACTTCTGTCCTCCATTGTGAGCATATCAGTATCCGGGATAGCAAGTTCCCAGCCTTCCTGCGATGTACATTCCGCTTTCTTGCGCTCCCTCATCCGCTGCAAACACAGATTTTTTGCAATGGTTATAATCCATGCCATCGGTTTTCCCCGGGAAACATAGCTTTCTGCTCCATTCCATACAGCAACGTAACAGTCATGGAGAACATCCTCTGCATCGTGGTGGTTTTTCAAAACCGAAAGGGCAAAACTGTAAACAGATGTGTGCGTAACCTGATACAGCTGCTCCAGGCACTTCTTGTCACCGTTGGAAATGCCGTAAAGCAGACTGTCCAAATCTGCATAGTCTGTTGATTGCTTAATGTCCGACGTCAAGGCAAAAAGTATCATCATTTCACTCCTTTCACTCTATTAATGCACAAATAGATGTTTTTATTGCACCGAATAAATTTTTTTGTAAGTTTTTCCATAATCCTTGCACATTTTCCCTGTTTTTGGAGAAATATATCTGACATAGTCACAGACAGACAGCAAATTTAATTTTATAACAAATTAGCATAAACCATAGCGGCAACAACAGTCAGAATACCGGAAACCGCAATGGAAAGGCTGCTCATTGCCCCCTCTATC
>OJMI01002560.1_pt1 | contig 15671 bp, 9 predicted proteins | sample 1597131 | NCBI WGS metagenome assembly OJMI01 (sample SAMEA2452116, study PRJEB22498) | human gut metagenome | reverse complement strand
AGAGGCAGACCGGTACCGACGGAAAATCGGCGCCGGCCTGCGGCGGTAGAGAATCGGTGTTAATCTGCGGAATGCTGCGGGCGGCGTAGTTTGAACAAACTCCGGGCGGCGGGGTGTTGCGGGCAGTGTGGTTCGGCCGGGGGCGGGCGTGCGGACGGCATTGCCCGGGAAAGTTTCAGGAACGGAGTACAGCGGGCAGAACGGTTCAGGAACGGTGAGGCTATGCCCGTGTTTTGACAAGGTGAAAAAAGTTCTTGACGTTTGGAAAAAAGTGTTTTAGTTTGCTTTTGTTGTCCGGTCGGATAGCGGCGTTTCAACGCCGGGCTGTTATAGACGGACAGCCGGTCAGACGGAGATGTGGCAGAGCTGGTTTAATGCACCTGACTTGAAATCAGACGAGGGCGCAAGTCCTCCCGGGGTTCGAATCCCTGCATCTCCGCCAGTTTTTGCAAAGCCGCTCCGGTTGGGGCGGCTTTTTGTTTTGGGCTGTCGCCGGCGATGAGCGTTTGGGACGTATACATACATATTGAGGATGCATAAGTATTAGGACGTATAAATATTTGGGACGTATAAGCATCAGGCTGTAAAGGGAGAAAGACAATGACGATTTTAGCGAAAGAAAACAGAGAGACGGCGGTGTTGGAGGCGAGACGGCGGCGGTATGCGGCAGGGAAAAGACGGCGTCAGCGTACGGCCGGGCAGAGCCTGGGGAAGATAATGCTGGCAGCGCTTTGGCTGACGGTTACCGGAAATACGGCAGCGTTTTCAGCAGCGGAGGCGGCTTTTCCAGCGGCGGCAGCAGGCAATGCATGGGGCGGTGCGGCAGCGGCGGAAGCTGTCCGGCAGCCGAATGAAGATGCAGCCCCTACGGAAGGCGCAGTTCGCATATACGACGAGAAAGACCTGCATGAAGCAGACGGCAAATTGGCGGACATTAACAATATTCCGGTTACGGGCGAGGTTCGGGCGTATTATCCGGGCGGCAGAATTTTAGAAAAGTCTTATTATACCGACGGCGTCAAAAACGGTTCGGCCCGCTTGTTTTTTGAAAACGGAATGCTGCTGAGCGAGGCAACTTATGCCGACGGCAAAGAAGAAGGCGTTGCAAAAATTTATTATGCCAGCGGCGACTTGCTGGCGGCGGTAACGTTTGAAAAGGGAAAAGCCGTGGCGGGGCATTGCCGTACGCGAAACGGGGAAAACCGGGAACTTGATATTGCTGATTTGGCCGCATTTCAGGACAACGGACGCCTGCCTTGCACGGCTAAGTAGATGCAGGGAGCGAGTGCCGGAATGGGCGCTGCGGCGTGAGAATTTTGCAGCAGGAGAGCAAGCCGAACGGCGCGCGTTTTTATAGCGGCGGGGGAGCCGTTTGGCCGGTGCCGGAAAATAAGAGGCGGTGTGCGGTTATTGTCTGGCGGGAGGGGCAACGGCGGAAGCTGCGCGGAAAAAAGGCTTGCAATTATCTGGCGGCAATGCTAAAAAACAGGCAGATTGATATTTGTTTGTCGCGGGAATTATTTTTGTGCGGCGTTGCTGCGGTGTTGTTTGTATTTATTAATTAGTTTATAATTGTTGCGTATGAAAGCAGATTTGAAGTTTAAAGCGGTGTGGTGGAACAGCTTTTTGTTCTATTGGGCACTGATATTTTTGCTTTTTGCCCTTGTGGCGGCAGCTGCGGATTTTTTTAATCTCGGCAGGCTGATGCTTTGGGCGGCGCTGGGCGCGTTCGCCGGGGCAAAAACGGTGCGTCTGCTGGAGGTGTGTTTTCTGATGAAAGAAACCGACACGGCGACGCGGGTATATCTGGCAGCGGTCAATCTGGCGCTGGGCTGCGGTGCGTGCTGGCTGCTTGCCGATTTGGTATTAAAACACTCGGGATTGTAAAACCCGGGTGTTTTTTTGTACGGACGGAGAACGTGTACGAGTGGAGAACGTGTACGAGTGGAGAACGGGTACGGGCGGAGAACGGGTATTATGAAGGCGGGCGATGGGTGATATTTTTGTTGCAATATAAAAATATCTATGATATGTTGCCCAAAATTTTATTAATTATGTCTAATTTAAATTATATTGTATGAATTTATTATTGTTTTTACAGACGGGTTTGCTGTTTTCGGCAAACCGCTGGAAGGTTGCGGTAAGCAAGAACAAACCGTTGTTGTGGCTGTGTGGCATATTTTATGTAATCGCGCCGCTTTTGGAAAAGCCGAATTCAATGTGGGCGGCTCCTTTGTTCTTTTATCTTTTTATTTTAATGGCGGATTTGATGTCTGCTGATGCCGGAGGCGTGTTTGCGAACAGCGGAGAAAGATTCCGTTGTATCGTGTTTGCTACCGGTTTTACCAAAAAGGGAGGGGAACGCCGTTTGAGCGAAGGCGTGTTTATCAAAGCCAAAGGATTGCATATTGTCGATATGTTTCCGGTTACAGACTGCCGGGAAAGGCTGCTGGACGAGCGGACGCTGATTATCAAGCCCAAAGATTTCTCTTCCTGCTGCCTGTATAGTGCGGCTTATCCCAAAGGGCTGATTTTAGGCGAGGCGGTTGATGACGCGTTAGTGTTTTTCTATAGCAAAAAAGCAAAAATGCTGCGGGTTGCAGAGCCGGGTCTGCTTGGCAAAGTTTCGGGGATTGCCGGCGTTGCGGCGGGAGATGAAATGATGTCCGATTTTTGGGGCGAGGCGACATACGTTGCGCTTGATGGCGGAGAGAGTATTGACGCGGCCGAGTACGACAGTTTTTGCGACGCGTATCGCGTTGATGAAACACGATTTCTCCGCGCCGAACAAAACGATGGTTCATGTCTGGTGTTTGAGGCTTTATTTTCCAATGGTGAAGCGGTTGCGGCGTTTCGGGTTGAAAATGTGCCGGAAATCTTTTTTGCAGACGAAAACGGCAGTCGGAAAAGGCTGCATTACGATGCGGAAAAACATGCGTATGCCGTGGCGTGAAAACAGAAAAAACATAAAAAACGGAAGCATTGTGCTTCCGTTTTTTTGTTAAGAATCAGCTTTACCAGGAATAGGTTATTCCCATACGATAGGCCGTATCCGCGCTGCCCCAGGCGGCACCGACATTTAACAGAACGTTGTCGTTTATCCAGTGAAAGCCGCCGAGCGCCATTGCCGTTTCGCCTTCGTACATGCCTGTACCGAAAGAAAGCTGCGTGTTGCCGGTGGCGCGGGCATTCGGCACCAGAGCCGTCATGGCAGACATGGTGGCCATACCGGCATTGAAGTCATCGCGCAGATCATTAATGTCACCGCTTAACTGGTAATAACGAGAATCCAAATTGTGAATCTGGTTATCCAATCCGGCAACGGCGTCGGTTAGATTGGCGGCGCCGGAGACGTAATGCGTGTTGGCCAGTTTTGAGGTGTTGCCGATGGCGGTATTGACTGCGGCAATGTTTTGATTGACCGTATTGCTTGATGATACGCCGTTTTGTGCGGTACCCAAATCTTCTGCCGTACCGATGTTGGAGGCGATTTCGCTGATGGCGGTGGAAATGTCTGCACCGGCTGTGGCGAGATAGTTATTGGAACCGTTGGCGTTGGTATAGTTATCGCGGTTGCCGATGGCAGAATCCAAAGATGTCAGATGATCTTCCACCGTGGTACCGTCGGCCAGGTTGCCCTGATGCTGGCCGCCCAGTTTGTCGGCGAGGCCGTGAATAGTGCCCAGGGACTGGTCTATGTTGTTGATGGCCTCAACAATCGTTTCCGGCGCATCCTCAGAATCATTAGACAGGTTTTTGTTGCCGACGCCGAGCTGGCTGATGTCGCCGACCGTCTTATTGACGGTATCTTCAACCCGGGTGCCGATAGTATTGTCAACCGAGTTTTGAACTTTTTCGTCAAGCCCTTCGTTGGTAACGTATTTTTCATCGGCTTTGGCAAAGATGTTTTCTTCAACCGTTGATAATTGGGAATCGGTGTAGTCTTTGCTCTCCTGCAGGCTGTCTGCAATATTGCCTTCCAGCTCGGTTTTAGCGGTGTTTATGTTGCCTTGCAGTTCAGTTTTGGTATCGGAAATCGTGCCGTTTAATTCGTCTTTGGCCGTATTTACCGCCGTGTCTATCGCACCGCCTTCTTTGGTGATGTCGTTAATCTGGCCGGACAGTTCGGTTTTGGCCTGCTCAAGCTCTGTTTTATCAGCTTTGCCGCTTTCCAGATTGTCAATGGCTTCAGCATTGGCGGTGATGGCGGCCGTGTTGCCGGCGACGGCGGTGTTGGTTTTTTCCAGCTCCCCGTCTAAGGCCGTAACCGTTTCGTTGGTTTTGTTGAGTTCGCTTTCAAGGTTGGCCACATTTTGGTCGGTGGTTTCCAGCTTGCCGTTTAAATCGGAGACGGTTTGGTTGGTTTTGCCCAGTTCATCTTCCAGCGCCGTTACGTCGGAAGCATCGGCTTTGCCGGCCAGCTGTTCGTTTACATAAGACGTGTCGGCTTTGTCCGCCAGGCTGCTCTCAAGGCTGTCAACTTTTTTGTTGGTATCAGAAAGCGATGTTTCCAGATTGCCGACTTTTTCATTTGTGTCAGAGAGGGAGTTTTCCAAGTTGCCGACTTTTTCGCTGGTGCTGGCCAGCTCGCCGGAAACTTTATCAATATTTCCCTGCAATTCGTCTTTGGTACTTTGCAGCTCTTTATCCGTTGCGTAGGTGTTATCCAGATTGGCAACGGTATCCTGCAAGCCGCTGATGTCGTCTTTAACCGTAGTCATGTCGTCTTTAACCGTAGCCATGTCGCTTTGCAGATTGTCAATATCCGTTTCTGCCGTATCCAGGCGCCCGCCAAGTTCGGTTACATTTTCGGCGACATCGTTAATGCTGCCCTGTAGTTCGTCTTTGGCGGCAGTGAGTTCTTCATCGCTGGCAAAGGTTTTATCCAGACCGCCCATAACATTGTCAGTTACGGTTTGTTCCAGCTTCTCAGTCTGCTTGTTGATTTCGTCGCTGACGGCGCTGCTGACCGTATCGCCCAGCTGGTCGGTAATGGTATTCTGGACGGTTGAGGCCAGTTCGTCCTGAGAAACGTATTGCCCGTCCAGTTCTGTGGATATTTCATTCTTAATCGTATCCAGATTGTCCTTGCTGACAAATTTATTGTCGGCTTCGGTTTTGCTGTATACATCGGAAGCGTCAGCTTTGTTGTTTAACTCGTCTTTGGTGGCGTAGTTGTTCAGATCGTTTTTTGATGCATACAGGCCGTCGGCGGTATCTTTGTCCAGCAGACCTTCGGTGGCTCCGGCAACGGCACTATTAACGTAGCTTTCACTGGCCAGGCCGGTGGTTGCTTCCGAAATGGCACTGTTCATATCGTCTTTTGAGACTTTGTCGGCGATTTGCGTTTCCAGAGCACCGGTTGCGGAGCCGACCGCGCCGGCGACGGCGTCATTTAATTCGCCGTCGGTAACATAGCCTTCCAGAGAATTACTGATTTCGGTTTTGGCAGAGTCAACGGCACTGTTGACGTACTCTTCAGAGGCAAGTCCTTCGGTGGCCGTATTAACGGCATCGTTTATTGCGCTTTGCATTTCTTCACCCGAAGCCAGGTCGGCCAAATCTTCTTTGGTGGCATAGTTGCTGCCGGCTTCCGTGACGGCATCGTTGATGGCCGTATCAATTGTCCCGCCCTCGGCTACGCTGTCGGATATGGCCTGCGTAATGTCGTCTTTGGTGGCGAAATTGCCTTCTTCAATCGCGGAAGAAACCTGTTCGCTGACGGCGTTTTGGATGGTGTCGCCTGAGGCAAGGTCTTTCGTTGCCTGATTTATGGCCTGCGTAATGCTGCCTTCTTCTTTAAGAGCGTCGGAAATTGCCGTGTTGGCGACTTCTTCGGCCGTGCTGCCGATGGTGTCGGAAATTTCGGTTTTGGCATTATTGATGGCATCATAAACCTGGTCGCCGCTGACAAGGTTATCATGGCCGTTGCCGATGCCTTCGCTTGTGTCTGTGGCTTTGTCTATGGCTGACTTTATGGAACCGCCGCTTTCAAGGGCCGTTTCTATGCCGATGTTAATGCGGTTGTTGGTGAAGGTATAAATTTGTCCGCCACTTTCCAGCGCCGTATTCAGGTTGCTGTTAAAGACGGAAGTTGCCGTATTTCTGACGTTGGCTTCCAGCCCGGTTCCAGAGTATGTGGTGCCGGAAGATATGTTGTTTATTTTTGTATTTTGTTCGTCTTGTTCTTCTTCAAGAGCGGCAATGTCATTGCTGTTTTGGTCAATTTTTCCTTCATTTGTGGTGATGCGATTGGACAGTTCGGTAACCGTGGTGGTATCGGCTTTGAGTGCCAACTCGCTTTCAACAGTTTTGCTCAAATTGTCGACGGCTGTTTTGGCTTCGGACGCCTGAGTTTTGGCTGTGGTAGCGTCTTCCTGTGTGGTACGCAGATTGGCCGCGGTGGCATAAGCGGTATTGCCAATCATGTTGATACTGTTTTGCAGAGTGGTAAGGTCGCTATTTGTCAGGTAATTGATTTGGGTATAGCTTGATCCGGATTCATCGCTGGCAATCCATCCGGTTCCTTTATTAAACTGAATGGATTCAAAAGTGTCTTCCTCATTATTTGTTGTCTGGGCATGGACAATTGAGGCCATACTTAACAAGCAAATAGCGGTTCCTGCCAGTAAGATATTTTTGTTCATGGTTTTGTCCTTTGATATAGGTTGCCTTTGTTTTTTGGAGTGTGTCGTGCTGATTTTTTGGGGTCGTTTAAAATATACATCTTTAGTTTTATTTACGTTTTTTTAACTGATTGATTGTATTATAAAAATAAAGAAACAGTTCTGTTGATTTTAAACGACCCTTTTTTTTCAGCAGTCCGGATTGTTCGCAAGGGTAAGGAATACAGGAATGTAAGAACCAGTGCGAAAAAAACTGTACAGTAAGGGAAATATTAAAACTGAGAAAAAAACGGCGAAAGCAGGGAATGGCTGGTTTTTATATCTATTGACTTTTGGGGGCAGGCGGCGCTATATATACCTCTATGAGCAATCAATTTGAAGTGGTCAGCCCGTTTGAGCCGTCGGGAGACCAGCCGGAAGCAATCAGGCAACTGTGCGACGGCCTGAGAAGAGGCGAAAGAAATCAAGTTCTGCTGGGCGTTACCGGTTCGGGCAAGACCTTTACCATGGCCAAAATCATTGAGGAGATGAAGAAGCCGACGCTGATTATGGCGCCGAACAAAATTCTTGCGGCGCAGCTGTATGCGGAGATGAAAGAGTTTTTTCCGCACAACCATGTTGAGTATTTCGTATCCTACTACGACTATTATCAGCCGGAAGCATATATTCCGAAGACTGATACCTATATTGAAAAAGATTCTGCGATTAACGAGCAGATTGACCGGATGCGGCACGGGGCGACGCGTAACGTTTTGGAAGAGAAAGACGTGATTATCGTGGCGTCGGTGTCGTGCATTTACGGTTTGGGAAGCATGGAATCGTATTCGGCGATGGCGTTTTCGCTTAAAAAAGGCGATTGTATCGAGCCGAAAGAAATCTATAAAAATCTGGCGTTGCTGCAATATGAGCGCAATCAGGCGAATTTTGTGCGTTCCACGTTCCGGGTTAAGGGCGATACGTTGGATATCTTTCCGGCGCACTACGAAGACCGCGGGTGGCGGGTGTCGTTCTTCGGCGATGAGATTGAAAAAATCAGCGAGTTTGACGTTTTGACCGGCAAAAAAACCGCGGATTTGGAAGAGATTACGATTTATCCGGCGAACCATTATGTTACGCCGCGTCCGGCATTGTCGCAGGCGATGATGCACATTAAGGAAGATCTGGCTTTGCGGCTTGACGAGCTGAGGCGCGACAACAAGCTGGTGGAGGCGCAGCGGCTGGAGCAGCGGACGCGGTTTGACCTGGAGATGATGGAAACGACCGGGCACTGCAAAGGGATTGAAAATTATTCACGCTATCTGACCGGACGTGCGCCGGGCGAGCCGCCGCCGACGCTGTTTGAGTATTTTCCGAAAGACGCGCTGCTGTTTATTGACGAGAGCCACATTTCGGTGCCGCAAATCGGCGGCATGTATCGCGGCGACCGCAACCGCAAATCCACGCTGGCTGATTACGGGTTCCGGCTGCCGTCGTGCGTGGACAACCGGCCGTTGAAGTTTGAGGAATGGGACAGGTTTCGCGCGCCGACAATTTTCGTTTCGGCGACGCCCGGCGATTGGGAACTGGAACAGAGCCACGGCGTGTTTGCCGAGCAGGTTATCCGCCCGACGGGGCTGATGGATCCGGTCTGCGTGGTCAAGCCGGTGGAAGACCAGGTTGACGATTTGATGGCGGAATGCCGCAAGGTGATTGCCAAGGGCGAGCGGGCGCTGGTTACGACGCTGACGAAAAAGATGGCGGAAGATTTGACCGAATATCTTAAGGAAAACGGGATTAAAGTGCGGTATCTGCATTCGGATATTGATACGCTGGAACGCATTGAGATTATCCGCGACCTGCGGCAGGGCGTGTTTGACGTACTGGTCGGGATTAACCTGCTGCGCGAGGGGCTTGACATTCCCGAGTGTTCGCTGGTGGCTATTCTCGACGCGGACAAAGAGGGGTTTTTACGCTCGACGCGGTCGTTGATTCAGACCATCGGGCGGGCGGCGCGCAATGCCGAGGGGCGCGTGGTGCTGTATGCCGACAAGATGACGGATTCAATCAAGTTTGCGCTGGACGAGACCGAACGGCGGCGCAAGAAACAGTTTCAATATAACCTGGAGCACGGGATTACGCCGAAGACGATTAAAAAGGCGATTTCGTCAGTATTGCAGACGATGACCGAGGCAGAGGGCGACAAGGAGCTGACGGCGCCGATTGCCCGCGACAGGATTGAAAACATCGCCAAAGAAATCAAGCGGCTGACCAGGGAAATGAAACAATACGCGGCGGATTTGGAATTTGAACAGGCGATGAAGTGCCGCGACGAAATCAAACGGCTGGAATCCATCCGGCTGGTCGTGGAGGATTAGGAACCGGCCGCGGAAAACTCGGAAACCGGGCTGAACGGCATTGCGGCAAAACAGCAGGTTTGCGGTGAGCAGAAAGGCAGGCAGAGCAACGCGGCAGAACAGCAGGTTTGCGGCAGCTCCGGGTGTTCCGATGTGGGAGCAGGGCAGGCGTTGTATCTTTTGTTACATTTTTTCCGGCGCTTTGAAACCCAGAATGTTAATGCATATATCCAAAACCTTCAGTGTCAGGGTAATCAGCGCAACGAGCGACCGCAGGGTCGTTTTATCCTCTTCTGCCAAAATCTTTTTATCGTGGTAGAAGACGTTGAACTTGTTGGAAATCTCGTACACATACGAACAGATGATGGAGGGGGCATCTTTTTTGAGCGCTTCGCCAAGCGTGTGGCTGAAACGGGTCAGCGTCAGAGCCAGGTCGCGTTCGCTGGCAGTGGTGAAAGCGGCAAAACGGCAGGCGGTTCCGGATGCCGTTGTGCCGGACGAAACCGCAGCGGCAATCTCCGGATGGCGTTCCTTAAGTTTGGCAAGAATGGACTTTATCCGCACCATGGTATAAAGGATATACGGCCCGGTATTGCCTTCAAACGAGGCAAACTTGTCAATGTCAAAAATATAATTGCTTTCGCAAGGGTTCATCAGGTCGCCGTATTTGATGGCGGCGAGGCCGATGGCCTGTTTCAACTGCCGCAGTTCGGCTGCGGGCATTTCCTCTTCGCCTTTAATCGCAACTTTGCTTTCTACCGTATCCAGCAGTTCGGAAAGTTTCATCGTGCCGCCGGAACGGGTTTTGAAGGGTTTGCCGTCTTTGCCGTTGACGGTGCCGAAACCGATGAACGTCAGTTCGGTTTCGGGGCGGATTACGCCGGTTTTGCGGGCGCAGCGGAAAACGCGCTCAAAATGCAGCGCCTGGCGTTTGTCGACAACATACATGACGCGGTCCGGGCGGAAATCCCGTTCGCGCTGGACGAGGGTGGCAAGGTCGGTCGTTTCATAAATTGCGCTGCCGTCGGATTTCAAAATAATGCACGGCGGGATTGGCGCGGTATCGCTTTCTTCTTTGACATCTACGACGAGAGCCCCTTCGCTTTCATAGGCGAGCCCTTTGCCTTTCATCATCCTGACCATATCGGGAATAAAAGGGTCGGCATCGCTTTCGCCGAGCCAGAGGTCAAAGTCGACGTCCAGCCGCGCATAGTTGCGCTTTAAGTCGGGAACGGAAACGCCGACGATATGGCGCAGCAGGGCGCGGTAACCGCGGCGTCCGGACTGCATTTCCTGCGTGGCGGCGCGGGCGGCGGCCAGATAGGCTTCGTCTTCTTTGGATTTGGCGGAAGCAAAAGGATAAATCTGCTCCAAATCTGCCAGAGTGAACGGCGCTTCCTGCGGGTAGTCCCCGGCATAATTTTCGTCAAAATACGGCAATTCCGGATGACGGAGGGAGAGTTCGTGAATAATCAGCCCCATTTGCAGTCCCCAGTCGCCCAAGTGCGCATCGGCAATGACCTTGTTGCCGGCAAAACGGTTCAGGCGCTTTAAGCATTCGCCGATAACGGCCGAGCGCAGATGCCCGACATGCAGCGGTTTGGCAACGTTCGGCCCGCCGTAGTCAATGACGACGGTGCGGGGATTTTCAACCTTGGCAAAGCCGCAGTTTTCGCTCTGGCTCATTTCTTCCAGATAACAGGCGATGAATTCGTCTTTGACGGTGATGTTGATAAATCCGGGGGCGACGACGGAAACGGTTGCGACGACATCGTTGGCAGGCAGTGCCGCAGCCACGTCATCGGCGATTGCCAGCGGAGCTTTGCGATATTGTTTGGCGGCGGACATGGCGCCGTTGCACTGAAACTGGCATAAGTCCGGGCGAGCCGAAACGACAACGCGCCCCAAGGCGGCGTCATAACCGGCAGCGGAAAAACCCGCGGAAAAAATGTCGCTTAATTTGTCAATAACCGTTTGCACGAAAGGTCTCCTTCAGATGGGGTGGATTTTTGGGGGATATTAAGGCGACGGGAACGTTTTGTCAAGGGGAAATGCGGGAATGGCAAGAGAGAGGGGCCGGCAAAGCGGCATGGCGGCGGGAGCATTTTGAAACGGCGGCGCGTGGAGTATTGGAAACGGCAGAGGGACGGGTGTGTTTTGAGACGGCGGCGTTATGTTGTGGATAGAACACCGCGAGCCTTGCCAAGCGGCGGCGGATTTGGCAAAATTACATCTCGGGCATTGCAGAAAAGAAAACCCGACACTATATAGAACTAATCCATACAGAGGGAAAGTGCATCCATACGGGAGAGCAGCCTCCTTTGCAAAGGATACTAAAACAGGTGCGCGGGTGCCGGTTTTTTCGAACGGGAAAGCAGAGCCGCGTGCCGCCAGGACAGGGGCGCGGGCGCTGGCTTTTTTGAACGGGAGAGCAGGGCAGCGTGCCGGTTTAGCAGTTTGTTTGAGCAATTCATAAGGATATTATAATGAGCCGCGTTGAAGATAAAGACATCAACATAGACAACCATCCGGAAGCAAAAGATGCGCTTCCGCCCGCAGATGACAAGATGATTTTGGAGAATATGGAATATCCGGTGCTGTCGCTCCGGGATATTGTGGTTTTTCCGGAAAATTCGGCATCGCTGTTCGTCGGCCGGAGCATGTCGCTTAAAGCCGCGAAAGCCGCCTATCAGTTTGGGACGCCGCTGGCGCTTTTGACCCAAAAGCAGTCGGCAACAGAGGACCCTAAGGAAAAAGACCTCTATCAAATCGGGACACTGGCGCGCATCAAGCGCTTTATTACCATGCCGGACGGGACGCTTAATCTGGCCGTTGAGGGAATCCGCCGCATCAGGGTCAAGAAACTCAATACGTTCGGCGATTATTATACGGCGTTTATCGAACCTTATGATTTGGCGGAAAACGGCGGCGACGAGGCTGAACTTAAGGCGCTGGCGGCGGTGGTCAGCGAAAAATTCCGCCAGCAGACGATTGACTATTCCAAACTGCCCAAAGAAAGCCTGATGATTGTCAACCAGCATGAAAACCTCGGCAAACTGATTGCGGTGATTATCGGCAATCTGGATATCAAAACCTCGGACAAGCAGGAGCTGCTGGAATGCCGCGACGAACGCGCGATGCTGACCAAGCTTTTGGAAATCCTTAATGAAGAAGGCGCGCGCATTGCGGCGGAAAACAAAATTAAAGACCGTGTCAAGAGCCAGATGGAAAAGAATCAGCGCGACTATTACCTTAACGAGCAGCTGAAAGCGATTCAGAAAGAGCTGACCGGGGTAGAAAACGAAGAGGAAGACGAACTGCAGCAATATGCGAAGAAAATTGCCGAATCCAAAATGAGCAAAGAAGCGCGAGCCAAAGCGAATCAGGAACTGAAAAAACTTAAGGCGGCGGGGCCGATGAGCGCGGAATCGACGATTATCCGCAATTATCTCGACTGGCTGGTGGATTTGCCGTGGGGCAAGTATTCGCCAATCAGCCATAATCTCGGCAAAGCGATAGAAATTCTGGACGAAGACCACTATGGCCTGCAGAAAGTTAAAGAGCGCATTATCGAGTATCTGGCGGTGCAGGCGCGGTCGAAAGATTTGAAGAGCCCTATTTTATGCCTGGTCGGGGCGCCGGGCGTGGGCAAAACCTCGCTCGGGAGGTCGATTGCCAGGGCAACGGGGCGCAAGTTTGTGCGCGCGTCGCTGGGCGGCATGCGCGACGAGGCGGAAATCCGCGGACACCGCCGCACTTATATCGGAGCAATGCCGGGCAAGATTATCCAAAACATCAAAAAAGCCGGCGTGTCCAACCCTCTGTTTCTCCTGGACGAGATTGATAAGCTCGGTTCGGATTGGCGCGGCGACCCGAGTTCGGCGCTGCTGGAAGTGCTGGATCCCGAGCAGAATGCGACGTTTAACGACCATTATCTGGATTTGGACTATGACCTTTCCAAGGTGATGTTCGTAACGACCGCCAACTCGCTGGATATGCCGCGGCCGCTGCTGGACCGCATGGAGATTATCCGGCTGGACGGCTATACCGAGCAGGAGAAAATTGAAATCGCCAAGCGGCATCTGATTCCGAAAGTGTTTAAGGAGAATGCGATTAAGCCGACGGAGCTGTTTATTACCGACGATGCCATCCGCGACGTTATCCGCTACTATACGTCGGAATCCGGCGTGCGCAATTTGGAACGCGAACTGGCGACGATTGCACGCAAGTCGGCGAAAGAACTGTTGCTGGACAGTGAGAAAAAGGCGGAGAAAGGCGGAAAGAGCGCCGGGAGGAGCCGCAACGGCACAGTTAATGAAAAAACGGCTAATGAAAAAACGGCGGCGGACGAGCATATTACGGTTACGGCAGACGAGCATATTACGGTTACGCCTGACAACCTGAACAAATATCTCGGCATTAAGAAGTTTCATTTCGGCGTGCGCGAGGAGAAAAATCTGGTCGGGGTTACGACCGGGCTGGCATGGACGGAAGTCGGCGGAGACATCTTGTTTATCGAAGCGGTGGATATGCCTGGCAAGGGCGTTATTAAACAAACCGGCAAACTCGGCGAAGTGATGAAAGAATCGATTGACACCGCATATTCGGTTGTGCGGTCGCATGCGCAGGCGCTGGGGATTAATCCCGAGGTGTTTGAAAAGACCGATGTGCATGTCCATGTGCCGGAGGGAGCCATTCCGAAAGACGGTCCGTCGGCGGGAATTACGATGTATACGACGCTGGTGTCGGTGTTTACGAAAATTCCGGTCAGGAGCGATGTGGCGATGACCGGCGAAATTACATTGCAGGGCAGGGTGCTGCCAATCGGCGGTTTGAAAGAAAAACTGCTTTCGGCATTGCGCGGCGGCATCAAAACGGTGATTATCCCGAAAGGCAATGAAAAAGACCTGGCGGAACTGCCGGAGATTGTCAAGAACGAATTGAAAATCGTGCTGGCGGAAAATGTCAACGATGTGTTGGCTGTGGCGCTGGAACATCCGGTTACGCCGCTTAAGACCGATACGGTGCATTAAGGCGAAGGGCTGACTGATGGAAAAAGCCGGTTTTTACCGGCTTTTTGTTTGACGTTTTGCCGCCGTGCTTTTATGCCGGGTCAGACAGGTATTGACAAAACCCGGCGGCGATATTATAGAACAATGCAACAGAATATTGTTATGGAAGTTTAATTATTTTAAATTTGATTTTATGAAAGCTAAAATTTCTAAGAAAAAGAACAGGAAGCTAAATGCCAAATCAGTAAAAAGAGAACCGGGCAAGGCCGAAGTTTTTCTGACATCGCTGCACAAAGCCGCTGAAAAGGCCTTTTATCCCAAAGCGTGGCTGGATGCTTTTTGCCGCGACTGCTGGAAGTTTGAAGACAGGCAGGAAAAATGTTTTGCCGCGCTTACAACGGTATTTAAGTTTTTGCCGCAGGCTGAACAGGTGGAGCTTATTCCGCTTTTGATAGGCAGCAGCAAGGCTTATCCGAAACTTGTCCTGTTGGCCGAGGAGCTGTTTAACGCCCTGCCGGCGGAAGAGCAGAAACGGATTAAGGTGCCGATGATTTACTGGACGATGGATGACAGGGAAACCCAGATTACGGAGGCGGAATATCGCTGGCGAAAAGAGCATGATTTGTCTTGTCGGCAGACTGAAACCGGCTATTCCCGGCCGATGAATGCGGATTTGGATTTGAAGTGTTTTTACGCCGTCCTCGGAATGCTCAGCGCTTCGGGTACAGAAACTTACATTTATCTTCGTGGCTGGTAAAACGGCCGGTTCGGAAATTTGGGAAAAGGCGCAGTCTGCGGACGGCGCTTTTTTTAGTGGGGAAGATGTGCCGTGTTGCAGAAGCGGCGGAACAAAGAACGGGTGATGTGCAGCGGGAAACGGAGAACAACGTACTGTGCAGCGGCTGTACTGTGCGGCGGCTGTTTTATGATGCGGGCAAATGAAGCAGGACGATATTTCCGCTTGACAGGGCGGGGAGTTGCGGTTATATTTCCCGTTGTTTGAATTGAGGCATACAATGGCAAAGAAAGTAAAAAAATCGGATTTTATCGCATCGGGGCAGGTGGCCGTCAACCGCCGCGCCACGTTTGACTATGCCATTGAGGAAACGTTTACCGCCGGTTTGGAATTGCGCGGTACCGAAGTCAAATCGCTGCGGCTGGGCAAGGCAAGCCTGACCGATACGTACGGTTCTTTTGCCGACGGCGAATTATTTATCGAAAACCTCAAAATTGAGGAGTATGCCAACAAAGGGTATGAAAAGCAGGAGCCGAACCGCAAGAAAAAGCTGCTGCTGACGCGCCATGAAATCAACCGCATTATCGGGGCGATGGCGAAGAAAGGCTATTCCCTGGTTGCCAAGCGGCTGTATTTTAACGAGCGCGGGCTGGCCAAGCTGGAGGTCGGCATCGGCAAGGGCAAGAAACTTTATGATAAGCGTGAGAGCATTAAGGAGCGCGAACTGAACCGTAAGCTGCGCGAGTGGTAGTCAGGGCGCGGTGTGTTGATTTGCAGGCTGCGCGAGTGGTAGCAGGGGAAGGCGTGTCGAACCGCAGGCTGCGCGAGTGGTAGCAGGGGAAGGCGTGTCGAACCGCAGGCTGTATAAGCGGTAGTCGGGGTGCGGTGCGTTGGCCGCAGGTGGTTGTCGGCGAGTTGATGAGCGGGGCGAGGAGAGAGGGCGCTGCGGACTGGCGGGTTGATG
>OJMI01002553.1_pt1 | contig 15744 bp, 14 predicted proteins | sample 1597131 | NCBI WGS metagenome assembly OJMI01 (sample SAMEA2452116, study PRJEB22498) | human gut metagenome | reverse complement strand
GTCCACGAGCGCGCGATGGAGCTGCTCTCCATCTTCCACATGGAGGAGTTCGCCGACGCCAAGGCCGGAAGCCTGCCCTACGGCGCGCAGCGCCGTTTGGAGATCCTCCGCGCGCTGGCGACGAATCCCTGCCTGCTGCTGCTCGACGAGCCGGCGGCGGGCATGAACCCCAGCGAGACGGCGGAGCTGATGGAGAACATCCGCTCCATCCGCGATACCTTCAAGATCGCGGTGCTGCTCATCGAGCACGATATGAACCTCGTCATGAACATCTGCGAGGGCATCGCCGTGCTGAACTTCGGGCGCATCATCGCCAAGGGCTCGCCCGACGATATCCAGAACAATCCCGAGGTCATCGAAGCATACCTCGGCAAGAAGAAGGAGGCGTAACGATGGCGCAGATCTTAAAAGTTGATGATATCCATGTGTACTACGGCAGCATCCACGCCGTCAAGGGCGTTTCCTTTGAGGTCAACGAGGGCGAGGTCGTCACGCTCATCGGCGCGAACGGCGCGGGCAAATCCACCATTCTGAACACGATCTCCGGCCTGCTGCACCCCAAGATGGGCAGCGTCCTCTTTGAGGGCCATGACCTCAAGGGCGTCGCGCCGCATAAGATCGTTGAGCACGGTCTGGCGCAGGTCCCCGAGGGACGTCACATCTTCCAGCAGATGACCGTGGAGGAGAATTTGCAGATGGGCGCGTACACGCAGCCCAATTCCACCATCGAGCCGGGCATCGCGGACGTTTACGAGCGCTTCCCGCGCCTGAAGGAGCGCCGCCGTCAGATCGCCGGCACGCTCTCCGGCGGCGAGCAGCAGATGCTCGCGATGGGCCGCGCGCTCATGAGCAAGCCCAAGCTCCTCATGCTCGACGAGCCGTCCATGGGCCTCGCGCCCATTCTGGTCGAGCAGATCTTCGACATCATCCGCGAGCTGCACGCCGCGGGCACGACCATCCTGCTTGTGGAGCAGAACGCGCAGGCGGCGCTCTCCGTCGCCGACCGCGCCTATGTGCTCGAGACCGGCAAGATCTCGCTCACCGGCACCGGTGCGGAGCTGATGGCCAGCGACGCGGTGCGTAAGGCGTACCTCGGCGGCTGAGTCCTTCAAAACCGAATCTCTTGACGCGGCGACGCGGTCCTGCTATCATAGGCATAAGATAGGGGGGCCGCGTTATGCAGTTTTATGAATTTGGCGACGCGCTTCGTCCGCTGGGCGAAAAAGCGCCGGAAAAATGGGAAAATGTGCTCGCCATACTGGAGCCGGAGGAGGTCGGTGAGGTCGCTCTGCCGGCTGCGCTGACGCCGCCGCTCACGTCGGACAGCGTGTACGGCTCGCAGTTGTGCGCGCTCCTGACCGATCAGAACGGCATCACCGGCCATATCCGCATCCCGGCGCGGGGCAGTCAGGCCGCCCGCCGCTTCACGTTTTCGTGGTCGCAGGGAAATGTGCTCATCGTCGATCACGACCGTGTGGTCGCGAACTGCCTCGACGCCATCCGCGCCATGCGTCCGCATAATGCCGACGGGGCGGACAATTTTCTCGCCGATCTGCTGCTCACGCTGGTGCGGGACGATCTTGCGGCGCTCGAGCAGCTTGAGGAGCGCATCACGAATCTGGAGCAGGAGGTTCTGGCCGACAACACGGACCGCTTCATCCACCGCATGAGCGCCATCCGCAAGGAGGTCAGCCGCGCGGACCGCTTCTACGCTCAGCTCGCCGATTTCGGTGCGTCGCTGCTGGAGGAGGCAGACGACCTCTTTGACAAGCGCTCTACCCGACGCATGAATTATTTTCTGCGCCGCGTGGAGGCGCTGAAAAATGAGACGGAGCGCCTGCGCGAATACGCCATGCAGGTGAGCGGCGAGTACCAGTCGCAGGTGGACATCGCGCAGAACCGCGTCATGCAGCTTTTGACCATCGTGACGACGATCTTCCTGCCGCTCTCGCTCATCGTCGGCTGGTACGGCATGAACTTCGATATGCCGGAGCTGAGCTGGGAGTACGGCTATCCTGTGGTCATCGTGCTGGCGGTGGTCATCGTCGCCGTGCTGATCCGTTACTTCAAGCGCAAGAAATGGTTTTAAGTTTTAAGGAAATAAGAAGGAAGTCCGCCGCGGCGGACTTCCTTCTTTGCCATAAGAGGAGCTTACAGGCTCTTCTCGTAGCTCTCGATCATCTTCTTGACCATCTGGCCGCCGACGGAACCGGCCTCGCGGGAGGTCAGGTCGCCGTTGTAGCCCTGCTTGAGGTTGACGCCGACTTCCCTTGGTGTGTATTCACCACAAAAACTCAGTTTTATTTTGAAGTCAATACACACCAAGGTGGTTTGATGTTTTTTGACCTCTTAAAGATTTGCTACCCTTGTTACATTCCGTACAGGGTCTTTTGCGATTTCTCCAATAAAGCGGTAAAAGATACGAATACTTTGCCGGTAGGGAGTTCGCGGCCCAGCAATCGTTAAACCGTCTGGCAAGATTTTTTCACCAATTTCTATTCGCTCTATGAAGGTATGAAGAATATCTCGATCTAAAGTTTCGATATGGGAATAGCGTCTGGCGAGGTCAAAAAACAAGTCATACGCATCGCGGATATTGCTTTCTTCCGAAGTATCCTCAATCAATCTGTCACGCTGTTCTTCAAGCTCCTGACGCTCTTTTCCAAATCGCTCCATCATTTGATCCAGTAATTCATCACTTAAATTTCCGGCTGCGTTATCACGGTACGCTCGTTCAATCATCTTGACAATACGCTTCAACCTTATTTCTATATCGGCCAATGACTTTTCCTTGTCCTCACCGACGCCAAGCGAAGCATTAGATTGTTGAATAGCCGCCTGTGTGATGGCCTCAATATCATCATCGTCAAATGACAACAGCTCGTTCAAATCACGCCGAATGATCTCCATTAGGTCATCATACCGGATACGGGCACCATGCTCACAGCGGTTTCGTGTTCGACTTGTCAAGTTATTGCAAACAAGATACCAATACTTTGCGCGTTCACCCTTGTAGACCGAACCGCCGGAACACATCGCTGTGCCGCAGTGAGCGCAGTATGCGATCCCGCCAAAAATACTGTGGCGAAATGCAGGGTTGGCCGCATGGGACTTTGTGTTTTCTCCGAGAAAATGTTCTGCTCGGTCAAATTGCTCTTGTGTCACCAATGGCTCATGGGTATTTTCTGTAAAGCACCAATCTTCCTGTGGAATAGAGATTTTCTTTTTGGACTTCACATTGACCTTACGGGTTTTCCCAAGTACGGTGTGTCCCAAATAGACGCGATTTCGCAGGATACGCTTAACCGTAGTATAGTTCCAGTAGTCTGACGCTCTGGATGCTCCCTGTGGGGTGAATTTATCACGATATTCAACCCTGTATTTCAAAGGCGGGATGATACATTGTTCGTTCAGCTTGTTTGCAATCGTCCGCGTTGAAAGTCCCGTTGATGCCCATTCAAAAATCTGTCGGACGATCGGTGCTGTATTTTCATCGGGAACAAGCTGGTCGGTGGTACGCTCCGCTTTTTTATAGCCGTATGGCGGACAAGCTGCATACTTGCCCTTCTTCCGTTTCATGTCTAACGTCTGCTTGACTTTTCTGGAAGTATCACGCAGGTACACATCATTCATGGCAAATTGGAACGGTGCCATCAGGTTGTCTCCCATGGAGTCAAAGTCATTACCGGGAGCCAGATAATGAATACCGTTCTCAGGGAAAAAGCGTTCTGCGTAGTAACTTGATTCCGTCATATCACGGCCAAGCCGGGAAAGGTCTTTTGTAATGACCATATTGGCCTTTCCGGTCGAAAGATGATCCAGCATCGCTTGAAAGCCAGGGCGCTCAAAATTGCCGCCAGAATAGCCATCGTCTACAAATTCTTTTACGATGATAATATCGTGCTTTTCACAATAGTCCCTAATGATTGCACGTTGATTTGTAATGCTCTCGGACTCGTTTTTATGTTTCTTTTCCTCATCGGATAAGCGGCAGTAAATATCAGCGAGTTTGATGTGGTTCCGCATGATGTCCTCCTTTCTGGAACCACTCATTTACACTGATATTATACCATTTTCTTTCCTGAGTGGTCAAAAAAATCGACTTTTTTAGCCGTGGTAATGATTTCCTCCGCCACCACTTCTTGCGGCGTTTTGCTGCTGGTAAACACCCTCTCGATCACATAGGTTGCAGCTCCAATTTTGTGTTGCTTTTCTTGCTTTTCCAAGGTTGCACCTCCCTAAAAGCATTATTTCCATCTAAAAACAATTTAACCGGGCAGCAGGGCTGCCTGGCACTTTTTTCTCAGTCTAAAATCGACAAAAACCGCGCCCTCATGCAGGTGCGGCCTTTGATGTAGTCTTGTTTGTTGGCAGGTACGTTTCAGGAACATATTGGACGGTGCTGGCACACCTTACACGGGAATTTCACCCCCTGCGGTTCTCACAGGTTGCCCCCTTTGCCTGCGACGGCTCACGGCCTGTCAAGGCCGCTTCAACGCTCGGACTGAGGCTGGACAATCGTATCTACCCGATATGCGGGTCATCGCCCCAGGCCAGCCACGGCCTGTTTGTGCGCAGAAGGCTGCTCCCCCTATACCTCCTCTCTTAGTCGGGATCATGGCCTGCTCAATCCCGCACGGCTTTCCTTTCGGACGCATACCGGATGTATCCAATAGACCTATTCAATTTTCGGGCTGTCGCCAGCCCGCACAGGGGCGTCTCGGTGGACGCATCTGTGCCGAATGGCGGCAGTGTCGAAATCTGTCTCAAATTGAGCCACATTTCCGGTGACAGGCAAAAGAGAAAGGCGGCAGCGCCGCCTTTCTCCCTGTCGGTCAATTTCGCAGGTAAGCGGCCAGAATGTCGATAAACTGGGAATTGGTCGGCGGCTGTCGCAATTCAGCCCCGGCAATCAGGTTCAAAAAGCTGTGGTCAGGATAATTCCAACAGCTCTGAATGAGCGTGCGGAGATTGCGCTCGACGCAGCTGGGCGTGGTCTGAAAATGCGCCGCCGTTTGTGCATAGAGGCGCTTGGTAATAAGAATCATATTCTCCGGCTGATCCCGAACTTGCTCCACCATGTAAACCGCATAGCGGAAACCCGTCAGTTTGCCGCTCACACCGAGAAGCCGCAACAGGCGTTCGGCATCCAACGGGGTCTGCGAAGCGTCTCGTTCATACTCAGGCACATAATAAACTAAAGGCATTTGATACCCCTCCTGTTAGAAATTAGGATAAGAACAGAGAAAGGGCAGCAGGGGCGGGCCTCTCGGCCAGCGGTAGGTCTTGGCACAAGACCTCTGCTATGCTGGAACTAAATCCAGCCGTTAGGGATACCCCAATTTTCTGTTTTCACTGTAAAAGTGAGATGACGGGGGAGCGTTGTGTGAATGGTCATCAGGTCAAAATTCCTTGTAAACATCCGTGTCCTCCGTTAAGTAAATCATACACGATAAATGCCGTTTTGTGTCATACAATCGCTCTACAATGCCCGGCGGTAATCGTCTGATTTTGCTCGATTGCAGTCGAATTTTGAACTTTTGGACGATATTATAGAAAAACCGCAAGGCAACTCCATAGAGGAGCCGCCTTGCGGTTAAAAACAATATTTCTTTGGCTATTCCACGCACACTCGTTCGGGACTCAGCTTATTTGCCCTGATAGGCTCTGAAAAGGAAAGTAACGATTTGTGCGCGGGTGCAGCTATTGTCCGGCCCGAACAGGCCATCACCAATGCCGTTTGTGACGCCGTTCTCCACCGCCCATGCCACAGCGTTTGCATAGTAGCTATCGGTAAGAACATCGCTGAACTCTGCCTTGCTATCGACCAGCTTGCCAATGGCACGGAACAGGAAAGTCACGCTCTGGGCACGGGTGCAGGTAGCGTCAGGACTGAATTTGCCATCGCCCGTTCCTGTGGTGATACCGTTTTCTACCGCCCATGCAACCGCCTTTGCATAATAGGCATCAGTGGACACATCGGCGAAACTGCTCATAGCCTTGGGTTCGGGCGAACCGGCAGCACGCCACAGGAACGTGACGATCTGTGCACGGGTGCAGGGCTGGTTGGGGCTGAAATGCTCGGCGTCCGTGCCGGAGGTGATGCCATTTTGCGCAGCCCAGAGAACTGCATCATAGTAATAATCGCTGGCCTTGACGTCCACGAAGAAGTTCAGCATCGTGTTGTCGTCCATGAAGGTCGCCGTGACCGTGACCTTGGAGGCAGGCATGGTGAAGGCGTACTTGCCGTTCTTCTCGGTGAGCTTGACTTCCTTGCCGTTCTTGTCGGTTACAGTGAGCGTTTCCAGCGTGTAGCCCTTGTCTGGCGTGACGGTAATGGTCACGGTATCACCACGCTCGGCGTAGCGGCGGTTGGCTGTTACCTCGCCGTTCCGGATGTCCTTGTCCACCTCGATGGCATAGGTGGGAGCGTTGTCGTCGCCACCGGAGGAAGGCTTTTGTTCCAGCGCCGCAATAGCATCCTCGATAGCTTTCGCCATTGCATCCACTTCGCTCTGTTCAGTGATGTTCTTGTCACGGACAACAGCCTTGACAGCAGCTTCCACACCGGAGAAATCCTTGTAGTTGTCCTTGTTCAGTGCATTTGCCTTGGCAATGGCTTCGTCGACCTTGGTGTAGTCGGCACCCTTGTATTGCAGGGCAGCAATCGCATCTTCGATAACCTGTGCCATTGCATTAACATTAGCCTGACTCACAAAAGCTTTGCCCCTGACAACTCCGTCTACCGCCGTATTCAATGCGGCAACAGATTCGTCGGTATAGACAGTCAAATCAGTGGGAATGGCTGCCTTCGCTGCTTCCACAGCACTGTAATCTGCCGGTTCTGCACCGCAAAGAACCTGTCCGTTCACAAAAGACCATCCGTTGCTGTCGTCGCTGCCATTCAGCGCGGCTGCAAAAGCTTCGTTTTTCATTTCATCCTGCGGCTTTTCAGTTGCAGATTCGTTCTGGTTTTTAATACCGAGGTTTTCCACTGCAAAATAGCAATTGGTTATTTCGCTTCTCTTGGTCGCAGACGACTGCTCTGCAAAGGCATACTGAAAGGGTGATGAGCCTGTTACGCTGCCGGTTGCAAAGCAGTTTGTAATGGAACCATAGTAATCTTGGTCAGAGGCATCGGTACCTACAAAAGAAGCCATAGCAGCTGCAGCCTGTGATACATTGCCGCTCGCATAGCAGTTTTTGATATTCAGTCCCCAAAGGCCGCCGGCAAAGCCGCCTGTATATGCGCCGCCGGTAACATTGCCGGTGGCGTAACAATTTCGAATAACCGTTTCTGCATCTGTTTTGCCGTTTCCTTTGCCGATAAATCCGCCGACATCCGCACCGCCACGGGAATCTGCCTTCACATTTACCGTTACGTTTGATCTGCTGTATGTGATTTTCGCTGCTTTTCCCAATTCACCGATCAGGCCGCCGATAGACCCCTTGCCAGCTTTTTCCGTAATGCCACCGGATACACTGCACTCATTGATGAGCTGCGTTCCATCCAGTGCACCTACAAGCCCGCCGACCCAATATGCAGCAGCATAAACATTGCTTGGTGCGCTCATATCCATCGTCAAACCTGTCACATGACAATTTTCAATGGATCCGCCTGAAGAACCAACCAGACCGCCGGCAAATCCGACGACAGCACCTATCGAAGCAACCTTTGCTATACCGTGGATAGAAACAGTGTCCAGATTCAAGTTGCTGATTTTTCCCTCTGTTGCGCCAAAAAAACCAAACACATCCGCTTCTAGCGGCGCAGCCTCTGACCCAATGGAAACGTTAGAGATGGTATATCCCTTACCGTCAAAATTACCGGCGAAGACGCGATAATCCGAACCTCCCAACAATGCGTCAGAAAAAGAATTTGCAATCGGTGTCCAAGGCAACCCGTTCAGGTCTATGTTGGCCGTCAAAACAAAGTTCTTCTCTTCATAGGATTCTCCACTATTCACAGAACTTGCAAGATATGCAAGCTCTGCTCCATTAGCGATCTGATAAGGATCCTCTGCGGTACCTGTTCCACCTGCGAACGCTGCCGCTGTGCTGCCGTCCCATGCGCCGTCCGACGCCAGCGCCGCCGTGGGCAGCAGCGTAAAACATAATGCCAGAATAAGAAGCAGACTTCCGATGCGTTTTTTCATGGTGTATCCTCCTCGTATGATGGTCAAAATTTTGTTCATGCCCGCCTGACCGCAGCGGGCAAAGTCCACTGGTCACAGAGAAGTATCATCCCGTGTGTACACACGGGATGAGGGGCGCGCCCCTCATCATAAGTTTTTCGCTTCATATTGATTCATAGTAATTATATCCGCAACTTCGCAAAATGTAAATCGTTCTAAAGCATGAGGATGGATAAAATTTTTGAATATGCTACTCGCCTTCACGTTTTACAACATTCAGCCATTTCTTTTTCCATGTATTAGGGTGAATCAGCAAGGTTGGCTTCCCCAACGCAAGAGCATAGGCCATAGCCTTATCCTCCGCACTGTCGCTGGCAAGCTCCAGGTCATATACGGCCAGCAACATATCAGACTGCTTGACGATCCGCCGATAGGCCATAAGCTGTGCGTTGGGTGTCTCCTGATAGTCTACACAGGAAAGGTCGGTGCAGTCCGCCAGCATATCGAAATAGCGTTCACGCAGCTGCGGCGTCCACTTGGTAGCCTGTTCTTCAAAAGGGGTTACGCAAACAAGGCGCATGGCCTCGTCATTCTGCTTTGTGATATTGACGATTTCCCCGGCGTACAATCCCACGCCGGGGTCACAGGCAACTTGAAATTCTGTCACTCCACATTGACGCAGTTCCATAATACACTGAGCCAGTTCCAGTTTCATTCTGCGGCATTGGGTATCTTCCTCGTCAAAGCCCCACGGAAATCGCATGGGATGCTGGCCTATGATCGCGCAACGGTACTCTTTTTCCATATTCACACCAGCTTTTATGTAGTCTATTGGCTTACAATTTGTATTCTAACAGCCGCTATTTTTCGCGTCAACAGGAATGTAGGCTATAAGCATACAAAATAAATACTTATAGCGCACAAGTGGAGGCGAACACATGGATAAGAAGCTACTCGGAAAGCGAATCAATATCGCACGCAAGGAACGGGGCTGGACGAGTGAGCGTCTGTCAGAAGCCTGCAACATTAATGCAACCTATCTCCGGCAAATCGAATCAGGAGCAAAAGTTCCAAGTCTACAAGTATTTGTTTTGCTGTGTGAAGCATTGAAAGTCTCGCCAACCTATTTGTTGGCAGAAGTTTTACCCAGCATGGAACTTCAAAACATGGATGTGCTTTTAGAGTTGTGGCAGACTGCCACACCAAGGCAAATTACTATGATTACTTCCATGATCCACAGTGCCTTGGAAGCATCGAAGGATTAACAGAAATGCGTCTCAAATCGAGACGCATTTTTCGACGGTTTCCGTCCGCTCTCCCGCGTCTGTTCACTCTCCATTTTACTGTATTGTGGGTATAATCACAATATGGTTTTCTCAAAATACCACATATAATTTCTTTATCAGACAGGAAATGTGGTGAGGGAGATCGTTGATTACGGGCCGTTGTGGGAAACCATGAAGAGAAACAATGTGACGCAATACCAGCTTTTGCAGAGCGGCATTGATAATCACACGCTCGACTCCCTCAAAAAGGGTGGAAACATCACCATGCTTACCTTGGAGAAGCTGTGCAAGATCATTGGCTGTACTCCGAACGATATTGTATCCTTCAAGTAGCGGCTGCTGGCATTTGGGCTGGTGGTCGCTATTGCTTTACAAAAAAAGAAACGGGCGGACAGCTATACAGCTATCCGCCCGTCTGAAATTATCTTGTTGTCCGAATCAGTGTTTGTGTTTTCAGCAAAAGCGATGCCAATACACGGTGATCTTCCCGCTCTACCCACCATTGTGGCATCAGAAATCGCAGCGCCCGCTCCGTCCATAGGTAATCCTGATGGGTCAAAATGTTCTGTTCCAGTCCTTTGCACAGCCGGAAGTAGCCAGCGCGGACAGGCTCACAAACCGAGGCACGGTCAAGATACCGGCCTATAAAGCCGCAGAGAACAGCAGCTTCTTCCTCTGTATAAGTCATAGATACCCCCAATCATGCACGATGGGTATTGTAGCATACTGGGAAGCCAAATGAAAGGGCAAAAATATGTCTCAATTCGAGACACATTTTTCTACAATCATCGACAATTAGGCCAAATGACTTTACACAACAATCGAAATTTCATATAATGAAGCTGAGCATTGAACACAAAGGACGGTAAGATCATGCCTATTGATAAGCAACTATTACGACAGCTTTTGGCTACTGAAAAATATAAGAAATGTGCGGATACCCCAGATAGTGCGGCAGCCTTGGCCTCTACGCTATCGGACACGGATGCGTTGGTGCAATCCTGTCAAAATGTGCAGGCCATACCCTTTATCCTCTGGAATGACTTCTATAATGCGGATGGTATCTTATCGCCCAAAAGCAAAAAGAAAGCCTACCGCTACAAGTGGGGCGATAAAGTGTTTGTGGACTTTGGCTGCGGCAATATTCAAACGGAGCTGTCCTTTCCTCATCCAGCTATTGTTCTCTATAATTTTGCAAACACTGTGATCGTTGCACCGACCACCTCGGATGACAGCCCCAACTGCTTCTCCGATGATATAGAAGAAGTCATCATCAAGGCGAAGAAAGATGGAACGGTGTTTCCCAAGGACACGATCATCAACCTCCACCAGATCAAGTCCGTACACAAAGACCGTATCATTAGCAACTTGCGCTGTAATGTAAAGAGTTATATCGTAGATAAAGACGAGATTGCACGACAAAATGCAATTCATGGGAAAGCTACCTTTATAGATGGAATGGATCTGCTGGACTGCATCCGAACGAAGCTGGTATATATCTTTGCAGAGCCTCAAATGCGAGCAAAAAATGCCGCAATACTCCAGCAGCGTGACAAAATCAACGACCTGCAAGCCGACCTTGAAGCAACACAGCAGAAGATACTTGAACTGACCGCACAGGTGGAAAAGACTTCTGCTGTAGAACAGGGGCAAAATGACTAACCGCCGCATATAATATTCTCGGATAGGCATTGACAGAGCATAGAGTTTTTGCTAAAATACAAATAGCAAAAGAACCTATCTTGTCAGCTCGAAAGAGTGAGACACTCAACTTTATGCTTAAACTGCGAGAGCGGAGCATCTGATGCTCCGCTCTCATCTTTTTGCACGAAAAAATCAGGCCCGCTCACCCAGCAAAGGTAGTGCGGTTTTCTAAATAATATGGCTCAAAATGGGACTCATTTCGACGGTAGCTATTCCCCGTAGTAGTCTGGCCTTGCCATGGAGGTAAAGCCGCTTATTCCGGTAATGACTACATTGTTCGCGCCGCTGGCGCAATGGATCACCAGCAGACTGCCGTCCTCGGCTCTGCCGCAGACGATGCCAACATGGGAATTGTCCGGGTAAAACACCAAGTCACCGGGCTGGGCATCCGACCATGAAATATCAGTGCAATACGAGTGCTGCATGGTGGCGCCGCCGCCATGTCCGATGATGTAGCTGCCGCCCGTGGCGTTGTAAAAGGCCCAATCGACGAAACCTGAGCAGTCAAGTCCGTAAGGCCGATAGGTGCCGGTGGTGGAGCTGCCTGCGGCTGTGACCTGACGAAGCTGCCCCCAGCGGCTGTCCCAGCCAAGCACCAGTGATTTCCCGCCCCAAAAATACGAAACTTTTCCGTAAAGCATCAGAGCATTTTGGATGACCGCCCGGCGCTCCGGGGAAAGGTCTGCCGGGAGGCTCTGAAGGACTTCTTCTGCATCCGCATTGGTGATGGTCAGGCTGGAGGCCAGTGAAGCCAGCGTGGTCCGGTCTGCCAACAGCTCGTCCAAAGCTTCATTCTGGTATTTGGTAAACGCATAGACCGTCCGCATTTCATCCGCTGTTTTCGGCGTGATGGTAATATGCAAAATGTACTCCGTCCAACCATCATCGTCTCCACTTCCGGGATGGTTTATCGTCTCCACCCAAGAGGTGATCTTCGTCATATCCCAGAATACGGCGGTCAGGCGGGCTACCCGGTCAGCATCCAGCGTGGCCACATCCACGCCATCATCCGTACCAGCGGTTTTAGCTGCAAAGACAGCCAGTACCTCCGGCCAATCCGGGGCCTGCCCTTGAATGTCGATGCTGTCATAGTCCCCGGCCTGTAACTCCTCCAGCTTGGCGTTGTAGGCGATATTCACCTGCGCCACGGCTTCAGCTACCGACACAGTATTTGGTGCGTTACGCTCTACGGCAAAATACAGCCCAAAGGGTGAGCTTGCCACAGCCGCGATGATGATAATGACTACCAGTGCCACCAGGACAACGCTCCCGCCTACCAAACCGGCCAGTGCGGAGATCAAGGCAGCGGCGGCACGGCGGAGCATCCCAGCTGCCCGCTTGAACAGCTCTACCGCTGTCTTGGTGGCCTTTTTTGCCTGTGCCGCAGTCTGGTGGATCTGTTGCTGCGAAGCGGTTTTCTGTGCTGCTGATATAGGCTTCGCCGCAGTCTTGAAGGATGTACGCTTAACCTTTGGAGCAGGCAGGGACTTTTCTGGCTTGCTTCTGCTATGATCGTTCACGGCAAACCGTTTCTTCTCTTTGAAAGCGCTGTGCTTCGTCGTATCCGTCTTTGACGGTGAAACCGGCTCCCATTCAGCGTCACAGAAAGCAGGCGGCTCCTCCACAGAATGAACGCCCCGCCGCTCCGAAAGCAGCTTACTCTTCTGCTTGTCCACTACGAACTGGCGACGTGCTTCAAACTGCTGCTTTTCATCCAGTGGCCTTGCTTCTTCAGCGGAAGGAGTTTCCAAGAAGTCTGTATTTTTAGGCACCGTGTATCTTGCAGGGGGTTCCCGCGAAGCGGCGGTTTGCTCATTTGCTTTACGCTCACGCGGAATACTCGCAGCCGATTTTTCCTTTATCGGCGGTTTTTGCCTTGCCCTCGGCACCTGCACCGCACGATCCTGCACCGTGTCCACCGCCCAGTTGGCCGTGTCCTCTACTTCATCGACAGCCTGCGTTTCTGCGCTGTCTGATTCCAGCTCCCGACGCTCCGCCAACTGCTGACGGTATTTCTCCTTCAGCAGCATAGCCCGGTGGCGGGGATCGAGCATGGCGGCACGCTTACTTTTGGGCTGGCCCATTTTAGGCTTCTCCTTAAATTCCGGCAATCTGGTACGCCCCCTTAATGTGTCTCAATTTGAGACGAATTTCGACAATGCTCATTTGTCCCCCGGCGTTGTGGTCATCAGGCGGTAAAGGGCGCCATCGCGGGGAAATTCATTGACAAAGGGGATGATGGAACTGCCGATCCGCATGAGGCCGTGTCCGGCCTCCACATTTGTCACATGACTCATCTGCGTCTCCGAAATATGAAGCAGCTTCGCCAGTTCTGCCCGGTCGGTGGCCGCCTGATTGAGCAGGATCAAAAACTCGCTGTTGGCCAGCATCAGGCGGGCCGTTTCCGAGCGCAGACATTCCTCAATATTCTGCGTAGCTGCGGTCATGGCTGCGGCGTACTTGCGAAAGCGTTTCCAGCACTTGTAGAGAAATTGTGCAGAGTAGTAATATTTGAAGAACAAATACACCTCGTCCACGAATACCCATGTGTACCGCCCGGCCAGCCGATTTGCCGCCACGCGGTTCTGGATCGTCTCCAGCACCACATTCAGCGCCGTGGGCTTGAGCTGTTCGCCCATCTCGTAGAGGTCAAAACAGACGATGCGGTTATCAATATCAAAATTGGTTTCGTGGGCGAACATATTCAAGCTGCCCTCCACAAACAGCTCCGATGCAAGGGCCAATTCCTGTGCTTCACGCTCCGGCTGCCGCTTTACCTCGTTGCGCCAATCTGGGAGAGTCGGAATTCTGCCTTCGCCGCCGCTCTTGATGAAATCGTGATAGATATTGGCGGTACAACGGTCAATGATAGACTTATGGAACGCCCCCAGCTGTCCGACACCCATCTGCTGTTCGCAAATGCTCATCATCAATTCGGACTTCATAGCCACCGGGTTCTCTCCGGCTCCATAGCCCCGGTTAATATCCAGCGGATTGATGTGGTGTGGGCTGGATGGCGAGATCTCCAGCACCGCCCCTTGCAGCGCCCGCGTCAGCTCGCCATACTCGCGCTCGGCGTCGATCATAATAATATCGTCATTTGTGGAGAGGGCGATAAAGGTGATGGCCTCCTTCATGCTGAAGGACTTACCGCTGCCCGACACGCCCAGCACAAAGCCGTGGGGATTCAGCAGCTTCTTTCGGTTGCAGATCAAAAGATTTTTACTTACGGCGTTGACACCATAATAAATACCGCCCGCGTCTTGGATCTCCTGAACGCGGAACGGCATTAAAACGGCGGTAGATTCAGTTGTCAGTGTGCGGGTGGTCTTGATGCGGCGCAGGCCATAGGGCAGGGCCGTATTCAACCCGTCCTCCTGCTGGTATCGCAGAACGGAGAACTGACACGCCTGCTCCAGCCCAATCGCTTGCAGCGTCTCCGTGTCGGTGTTCAGCTGCTCCAGCGTGTCCGCCATGTGTACGATGGTGACATTGGCAAAAATCATCCGCTGGTCGCGGGTACTCAGGTCATCCAGAAACTCCTTCGTCTCCGCCCTCAGCTGCTCCAGCTCATACGGGATACTTGCCGTGAAATTATTGCGGCTGTTCTGGCGCTGCTGCCAGCGGGCAATATCGGCTTCGATGCCGAGGATACGGCTCTGTACCTCCCGGATGGCCTCATCGGTGGGAATGGGGAGGATGTCGATGGACAGCATCAGATTCCGCGGGAAATCAGACAGCTTGGAGATCATTTCATCCTTGATGTAGCTGGCGTAATCCCGCAGAAACAGGACGCGCCCCACCTTGCCGCCCATCTCAAAGTGATCCGCCTTGAAGCATAGACCATCCGGGCAAATATAGTCCCGGAAGTCATGGCCTTTCTTCATGGCATCGCTGAGATCAAAGCGGAAATGCTCTTCCTCACCGGGGCGGAAGAAATCATGGAAGATACGCAGCCGATCCTGATTGTCCAGCGCCTTTGCGCCGCTCTCCAGCCGTCCGAAGTTTTTGCTGAGATCGGCGTCTACCCGGTGAAAAAAGGTGCGGGCCTCATCCATGTTCTTCCGAGCCACCGAAACCGTGATGTACTTGTCTTGAATCAGATCGTTGCTCTCTGCGGCCTTGTCGGTCAGGACGCGGTTGTACTCCCTGCGGTAACTGTCCAGACTGTCCCCTCGCTCCCGCATCAGGACACTGCGCTGGAAGTCCGCGCCGTTGAGACGCCGGTTGTTGATGGTGATTTTGGTAGTGGCATCCGTTGGCAGGCTATTCAGTGCGCCGCAATAGGCCGTAAACATATCTCTCTGATCCTCATGGGAGGCCAGTGCATAGTTGATGTCTGCGAAGCGCCATGTGCGGCTGAACTTGCCGCCGGTTTGCCAGATGCCGTCCCGATAGATCTTTTGGATGGGGATGGATTGCTGGACGCTGCGAGGGATTCGGAACCGCTCGCGCTCACTTCTGTCTGCGGCAATCAGCGTTTTAATCATAGATGTTTTTCTCCTTCTCGTTCAGAATTTTGCAGTACAGATTTTCGGAACGGAACACGCGCGGCCCTGCACATAAAATCTGTGATTTGATAACAGCCCACACAAACCGCTCAAAGGTCAAGCCGTTAT
>OJMI01002548.1_pt1 | contig 15780 bp, 13 predicted proteins | sample 1597131 | NCBI WGS metagenome assembly OJMI01 (sample SAMEA2452116, study PRJEB22498) | human gut metagenome | reverse complement strand
TGCTCCGGCACATAAATGCCGCCCAGCGACAGGCGATATTTATCGGCGGCACTGCCCGCCAGTGTCATCTCAGCCATCGCGTCAATGGCGGCTTCAAACACGGCCACGGTATCGCTTTCGGCGGTTGGAGGAATACAAAAGCCGTACCTCTTATCGCTGCCCGACGCTTCGGCCTTGAACGGCCTGCCATATTGATACGTTCCGCGCAGGGCGGCATACTTTGGTTGTCCGTTCTCATCCTTGCCCACAAGCACACAGTTGTGGTAGGGTGTACTCTCGTATAAAATGCCTTGCTCCATGCAATAGGAAATGACAGGTATTGAAACACCGCGTCCCAGTAAATACTGCACAATGCGGTCGTTGTTCGGTGCGGCGGCGGGCAAAGCAAAGGGAGGCCGTTCCCGTTCAATGCTTTCGTGCGCGGGCTCGGTGTACGCAGGGCTTTCCTCACACAGCAAACGCACTGCGTCCACAAACCGAACGCCCTCGACATAGATCAGGTAATCCAGCGCCGACTTGCCGCCGATGCCCCGGCTTTTCCAGTGCCAGACACTGCTTTCGCCGTTGATCTTAAAGCTGTCGTGGCTGCGCAATTCAAATTCACCGCGGGCGCTGCTTTTTACAAGGTCGTTCGGGCGGTAGCGGCGCAGGAATTCTATCGCCGTCATGCGCTTGGCGGCGGCGATCTGCTCTTTCGTAACGCCGTTCATATCACAAAATCGCGTTCAGCAGCAGGCCGACCTTGTCCACGCGCTCCCACGGGAAATCCTCTCGGCCAAAATGTCCGCCCACCGCCGTGCGGGCGTAGAACGGATTTTGCAGATCAAGCGTTTCGATCATACCTGCGGGGGTCAGGTCAAAGACCTGCCGCACAGCTTTGGCAAGGCAATCATCGGCGCACAGGAGGCAAGTGCCGAACGTGTCCACTTCGACCATGACCGGCTCGGCCATGCCGATGGCATAGGCCAGCGTGACCTGACACCGCTCGGCCATGCCAGCCGCCACCAGATTTTTCGCAATGTACCGCGCCATGTACGCGCCGCTGCGGTCCACCTTGGTCGGGTCCTTGCCGGAAAGCGCCCCGCCGCCTTGCGGGGCAAACGGGCCGTAGGCGTCCACTGCCAGCTTTCGGCCGGTCAGGCCGGTGTCGGCCTCCGGCCCGCCCAGCACAAAGCTGCCGCTGGGGTTGATGAGGATTTCCAGCGCATCATCCACGGGCTGCCCGCGCAGCGCAGGTGCAATGACCTGCTCGGTCAATTCCTGCGCCAGCTCGTCCGGATTTTTATTGGCGGCGTGCTGAACGGACAAAACCACAGTAGAGACGCGCAGCGGTGCGTCCTCGTGATCCGGTTCGTTTACGGCATACTCGACCGTGACCTGTGCCTTGCCGTCGGGGCCGATGCCGTGGATGGTGTCGGTCATGCGGGCCAGTGTCAGCAAGCTGGTCAGGCGATGCGCCAGCACCACAGGCAGCGGCATAAACTGCGGCGTTTCCTTGCAGGCGTAGCCGACCACAATGCCCTGATCGCCCGCGCCGAGTGCGTCCGGGTCGGTGTCGTCCAGAGGTACATTGACCGCGCCCGCGATGTCGGGACTTTGCGCGTGCAGCCAGCAGTCGATCTGAAACGCTTTCGGGTCATACCCGACGCCGCGCACAACATCCCGCGTGATGTTGAACACATCCGGCTGCACAGTCGTGCTGATCTCGCCCGCGACCACGATATGCCCGCGGGTGGCCAGCGCCTCGCACGCGACACGGGCGGCGGGGTCAACGGCAAGGCAGGCGTCCAGGACGTTATCGGCAATAAGGTCGCACAGTTTGTCGGGGTGGCCCTCGGTAACGGATTCGGCGGTATAAAACTTTTTCATGGCAGATTCTCTCCTTTTATAATGTAGAAATAAAAAGCGGCCCGCAGCCGAGAGGGCTGCGGGCCTTGGCGGAATTGAGATCATTCATCTTTCGGGGGCCTGTCGACTGGGCGGACGCCGGGGTCTTGAAACGGCATCCATCGCGGCAGCATAGCGTTCCGTCGTGCAGTGCTCTACCAAAATGCCAAAGGGCGTCCGGTGGAACAGCTGTGGGTCGTGGTAGAATTTCTCGTAACGGGTGAACTGCTCCGGCGTCAGGCCGACGAAGTTCTCTTCGTTATAGCCGCACACAAAGAACGTACCGGCGATGACATCATAATCGCCGAGCGCACGGTTCAGCGGAAGGCCCATCAGCTTGCCCTCGTCGTTCAGAACAACGCAGACGTTGTCATCCGGGAACGGGTAGGCAACATCGATCAACCCGCCGACGATTTTCTGCTTGGCTTCAAGGGTCGGCTCAATGTCGGCCTCGCGGGGATATTGCCCCGGCTCAACGATCAGGACTTTCAAATGTATCCCGATGCTTCTGCGGCCGGCACGCCTGCGCAGCCTCTCGCCATGCTTCCAACATAGGCTGCATAGGAATCCCGTTCTGGCGGCAGCCCTCCAGCACGGTATTCCAGTAATAGCGGCTTGGGCGTTCTGGCTCGTCCTTATACGGCGCATTCATGACGTACACCATTGCCTGATGGCCCACGCCTTTGCCTTGCACATCGACCGTGCGCCGGGCATAAAAATGCGGAAAGCCTTCGTAATGGTTGAGCGCTTGCTCGTCCTGTGCGCTGACTTTCCACAGCAGGCCGTCCACATGGTTGCCCTTGTCGGGCAAAATCGTCAGGTACCCGCCGCCCGTGCGGCGGAATGCCAACCGATACCCGTCCAGCCGCACACGCCCCACCGGCTCTGCATCCGGGCAACGGCGGGCCATCTGATCCAGATTCAAATTGCTGCCATAGGCAAAATATAAAGTTTTCTCGTTCAACCGTTCATCTCCAATCTATCTTGCGCCATCGTCCCGATGGCGTTGGTTGCAGGGATACTGCGCTTTGTCATACCGCCACGCGCGGTCGCCGGGCAGATTTTTCAGCAAATGCTCCCGCACATTTTTGTACTCCGGGCCGATCAACCCCAAGCGCAGCAAAAACGTGCGGAACGTAAAGGCAGGGTTATCGCCGACCGGCGTTTTGTGCGCCAGCGTTTTCTGTTGGTTGATCGCCTGCGCCGAGATTGCCATCGCCAGCACGATGTTGGCCTTGACTTCGCCCGCGTGCAGCGTAGCGTTGAACAGCCGAAACTCGACCGTGCCGTGGTAGAACACCGAATGCAGATTGAAGGCGTTATGTTGAGCTCAACATAATGCCTTTTATGGCAAGAAAGCGATTATGTATCCCCCGTTCCAAACTTTAATTGTACAGCGACAAAAATTATAAAAACAGTCTGTTTTTCTCTACATAATAACTATATAATTTGAGTATTCCAGATATGATGGAGGTTGTTATTGTGGATGATGGAAATCGACTGACCGTGTATGAACTTGTGGAAAGAGTTATCCCTTGCATCATTGCAAAGCACTATAGCGAAAACTATATTCAAGGCTTTCGTTCGACGTTTAGGAACCTGTTAGCGTACTGCAATAAAAATGAAAAGAAATATTTTACAGCGGAATTGGCTCAGCAGTTCATGCTGGATTGCTACGGTGTGCAGCCGGGAACAGTAGAACGGCGATGCTCACGAGTTCACCGTGCAATGGATTTGTTGTCAGACTACCAACATTTCAACGCGGTTATGCTTCGGCGGAGGTTGAATCGAGAGTTCCCTGCAGGACTGCAAGAAGGTGCGGTCAACTACTTGCAAAAGCTATCTCTCCACGGACGCAGGGAGAATACGCTGCGCAGCCACAGAAATGTTCTTCTTCGCTTTACAGATTATTTGTTCAGCGTTGGAGTCACGGATTACAAATTACTTTCAGCAGATATTGTAAATCGATACGTCAAAGTTGTTTCGTGCAATTACAGCAATTCGGTTGTAAGGCTCCATTACAGTATCCTTTTACGCTTTTTTCAGTACCTTGCGCATAGTGGCTACAAGGAAACAGATTTGTCTTTGAAAATGATGCCAATTGTAAAAGTATCCACTTCCGCGCGAATTCCTACAACATTAGATCTTAGCCAAATCGAAAGTATCCTTGCATCTGTTGACCGTGAAAGTCCACAAGGGAAACGCGATTATGCAGTTTTAATGATTGCAGTAAAACTCGGCATTAGAACCAGCGATATACGTAATCTTCGCCCTGCCAATTTTAATTGGGAACAGCATTTGGTGTCTTTCACCCAAGTCAAAACAGGAGAGCCGATAACTTTACCACTTCCCACAGATGTTGGATGGGCTGTAATAGACTATCTGAAAAATGGAAGGCCTGTAAGCGATGCCCCGGAAATTTTTCTCCGCGCAGTCGCTCCATACGTCTCTCTGCAAAACTTTGACAACATTCTTATTAAGCATATGCGAAAAGCGGGCATTCCTTTGGATTCAATAAAGCACCACGGGCTTCACTCGCTTCGACACAGCCTCGCAACACATATGTTAGATGAAGGAATCCCCATTACCTCGATTCAGGGTGTATTAGGACACATAAATGCCGATTCTACTCAAAAATATATTGGTGTAAATGTACGTCAGCTTCGCAGCTGCGCATTGGAGGTGACTGATTAGTGTTTGAGGAAAAACTTCTTGAACCCCATTTTACCAGTGTGCTTGCACCATATATGCTGGATGTTGTGGAGCAAAAACGTGCCCTTGGCAATAAATACAACGCCGGTGTTGAGGCACTCAGTGCATTCGATGACTTTTGCAATGAGCAACAATTGCGTATACCTGCCATTTCGAAAGAACTGCTGCAAAAGTGGGAGAAAAAGAGACCTCACGAAAACGAAACCACGCAATGTTTTCGGATTTCGTATGTGCGAATTCTTTGTAAGTATTTGCACAGCAATGGCTATGATGCTCCATGTGCATTCCACCCTGCGCCTCATGTAAATAAATGTTTCGTTCCCTACATTTTTACGAAAGACGAAATCGAGAGATTGTTTTCTGCGGTAGATTGTACCAAAGAATCTTCAGAATCTCCACTACGACATTTAGTTATGCCGGTTCTGTTTCGCCTGCTTTATACATGTGGGCTGCGCGTGTCAGAGGCTCTGCACCTTAAGGTTGCAGATGTTGATTTGGATGCTGGAGTTTTAGCCATATACGGTGCAAAAGGAGACAAAGAACGGCTGGTAGGAATTTCGGACTCAATGCTTACATACATGAAATCCTACCGCAGTAATCCATTAGTGGCAAATGCAAAAAGTATTTACTTTTTCCCTGCTCCTGATGGCGGATTCTATGATACAAGTACAATTTACGATATTTTTCGAAAATGCTTATTTGATGCCGGGATTCCACACCGAGGTCGAGGAAAAGGGCCTCGTCTCCATGATCTCAGGCATTCCTTTGCGGTCCACATTCTAAACAAATGGAGTTCCGAAGGAAAAGACATATATACCTGTTTGCCGATTCTCCGCACTGCTCTTGGGCATGACCGAATTACAACAACCGAAAAATACTTGAGGCTTGTCCCGGAAGCCTACATGGAAGTCACCGAACCATTCAATGAGCGATTCCATACCATTACAGAGGTACTTTGCAATGAGGAATAGATGCAGCTACGCCGGTTTAGTCTCCGCATACTTTAGCGTGTATCTGGCAGGAACTAAAAATGTCAGTACAAATACAATTTACTCTTACCGGGACACCTTTGTTATTTTTCATGGCTACCTTGAAAAGTATTGTGGCTTTAAATTAGAGAAAATGCTTTTTAACGACCTTTCCCGCGAACTGATTCTTGAATTTCTACAATATCTTGAAACTGAACGCAAATACAGTATATCTTCTCGAAACCAACGACTTGCTGCGCTGAAGTCATTTGCAAAATATGTACAAATTGAATGCCCGGATGAAATGATTCTGTGTCAGCGCATTCTTTCAATTGACAGCAAAAAAGCAGCAAAGCCGACGGTTCAATATTTGAGTAACCAGCAAACCGATATTCTAATGGAACAGCCTGATATTTCCACGCCAAAAGGTCGCAGAGACCTGGCGATGATTCTTCTCCTTTACGATTCAGCTGCACGAGTGCAGGAACTTTGCGATTTAAGAATCTGCGATATCCGAATAGATTCACTACCGGTTGTACATTTATTAGGGAAGGGGCGAAAAAGTCGAGATGTTCCGCTTACCAAACCGTGTGCACAGGTATTGCGCCAATACATTTGTGAGAACCATCTTGATATACCAGAACGCCGCAATGACCAGCTGTTTACAAATCCGCAAGGGAAAAAGTTGACTCGCAGCGGTGTTTCTTACGTGCTAGCAAAATATATCCACAAAGCAAATACTGCGGTGGATTCATTTTTTCCGCAGATTACACCGCATTGTCTCCGGCATTCTAAAGCAATGCATCTTGTTGAGGCAGGCAAAAATCTCATTTATATTCGTGACTTTTTAGGGCACGAATCTATTGAGACAACACAGGTTTACGCAAAAGCTAATCCCGAAGCCCGGCGCAAGGCATTAGAAACAATGGACACGAGGATGAATACGCCTGCCATGCCGGATTGGAACGACGACCCTGACTTAAAGTCGTTTTTAAAGACCTTGTAGAAAATTATGCTGAGATTTCTGGTGAACAGTCTCGAAGTAACGTCTGTTCTAAAAGATTCTCAGCATAACTTTTTTCTGCGCATAAACGGCATGGTACCGCGATAAGTCGTAGTGATCGTTGCTGCCGTCATTCCCCTGATACCAGCGGCTTTTCAGCATCTCCATGCTTGCGTCCTTCGGCAGCTTGCGGATCGTCTGCAGCACAGGTTCTTCCACGCGTCTGCACCAGCGCCGGGTTCGGCTTTCATCCACCTTCAGCGCCGCAAACAGAATGTCCTCTTTCGAGTACATGATCGACAGCAGGTTCTTCAGGCTTTTCGGTGTGTGCCTGGCTGCATCAATATGAACGTGCATCCCGCAGGAGTCATTGACAAAAGCACTTGCATGGCGCAAAGCGCGCACGACCTCCTGCAGCTTTTCCATCTCGGCGTATTCGAGCTTGGGGGAGTTCATCTCGACCCTGTACTCTCGCCCAGCGGGAACCTGCCGGCCATTGCTTCGGCGAAAGGCATGGATGCTCCCATCCGAAACGATTTTCCAGTCTTTGCCCTCGCGGTCGGTCACGCGGTAACCATCATAGGTGCCGCCGTAGTGTGTTATGCTTGTACCGAACAGCTCCGCCAGCGTCCGTGCCGCCTGTTGTCGGGTCAGGCCGGTCATCTCGATCTCACAGCCGAAATACTGATCCCGAAAATCCAGCGCCATTTATCCGCCGCACAGCTCTGCGTCTATCGCCGCCAGCCGTTTGCCGATCGCCTCGACCACATTCACAGTCACGCCGTTGCCGGCCTGCCGGTAGGCTTGCATTTCGGACGAAGCAACGAGTATTTTATCGATGCGGTCATCTGCCCAGCCCTGCAAACGCAGACACTCGCGCGGCGTCAGGCGGCGGATGCGGCCGCCCTGCAAAACGCCGGAGACTTCGCCCTTGTGGCGGTGAATCCCATTGTCCTGGCGTGTTGTCAGGCAGCGGGCATTTTCCGTGAGCTTCGGGTCAGCGTTCAGGTCTACAAAGCACAGTGTGCCTTGTTTGCCGCAGGCCGTCAGCGTGTGCGCGATGCCGTGCCCCACACGCCCGCGGCGGGTGTTGGATGTGGCGTAGCTCAGGTCGATGCTGTCGCCGACGCGGGCGGTCTGGTAGCCTTTTTTGGTCGCGCATTTGATCTGCGCGGCGGCTTCGGCTGGCCGGGGCTGTACAGCAGGAGCGCCTGCTCCCTCGGTGAAAGGAAATATTTTTCCTCGACATCGTTCATCAAGATATCCGATAAGGTACACGCGCTTTCTTGCCTGCGGTACACCGAAATCTGCGCTGTTAAGAACCTGCCATTCGACAAAATACCCCAGCTTTTCCATTTCGCGCAGGATGGCCGCAAATGTCCGCCCGCCGTCATGGTCGAGCAGGCCGGGAACATTTTCAGCCAGCCAGTACTTAGGGTGCCGGGCTTCAGCCAATCGGGCCAGTTCAAAGAAGAGAGTGCCGCGTGGATCTCCGAATCCTTTTCGGAATCCTGCAATGCTGAAACTTTGGTTATCCTGAATTTCGGAATAACCAGACTTATCCCGAATAAAATAAGAATCCCGAAGCCCAGCCGGGAATCCTTGCAGCGCAAGGATTTTTGCATAAAAACTTCGGGATAATATTTTCACTTGTATTGTTGTTTGCCTCTTAATTTAAGCATCATCTCCTCGTCATCTGTATTCCAGAGTGCGTCCGGAATCGTATCGTTTAGCTTGTTTGCTGCTTGCTGAATGGCTTTCCGTTTCATTTCTGTATCAGCATGGGCATAAATTTTTGTTGTTTCAATCTGCGCATGGCCGAGGAATTCGGATACCATAGCCAATGGAACACCGTCTTGGTATAGGTGCATTGCCCGTGTGTGCCGCAGCATGTGGGGATGTACCCGTTCCGGAATGGATGTGCAGACGTGCCGTGCAGATTCTCCATATTTCTTTACAAATGCCGCAACCGTATCAGGAGACATCGGCCTTTGAGGGCCACCATAAGCATAGAACACATAGTCGTCTCGTTTTCTATTTTCTGCCGGATGGAATTTTTTCAGGTAACTGCGAAGGTGCTCCGCTGTTTTCGGCAAAATAGGAACAACCCGTGTCTTGTTTCCCTTACCTGTGAAATAGACACACGGTGAGATTCTGTGCAGCACTAAATCCTGTATCCTTAAATCCAACATTTCCTGACACCGAGCAGCTGTATCGTACATTAAAACCAGAAACACCATATTCCGGAATCCTGTACGCTTTTTGCAGTTCGGCTGCGCGAGGAAAATAGAAAGTTCTTCTTTTGTGAGATAGCCAACCAAAGCAGGCGGTGGTTTTCGGTATCGAATTCTCTCCACGTCGGCCTGTATTGCAATTACGCGCAGATCTACAATGCCGCCATACCGCACAAAAGAGCGTATTGCGGCAAGCCTTTGCAGCTGTGTTTGTCTACTGCAGTTCCTGACTTTCTCCAACCAGTCCACGAATTCCTGTATGTTTTGGCGGGTGAAATGGCTCCAGCTTACTCGTTGTCTGGGAATATCTTTTGTGCCTTCCAAAAACGTAAAAAGCAGATTCAGAGCATCCTCATAGGATTTTACCGTATTAGAACTGCAGCTTCGGTTTTTCACAAGATAAACATTCAGAAACGAACTTACAACCGTAAAAAACTGAGCATCCTTAACCTTCATCATGCACCTCCGGAAGCAATTTTTCCCATGCAGTACGGTCTACTGTTCCAACACGCTCATAAAAATCAGGAACCATGTGGACATAGTAAAGCGTATCTTCATAACGGGCGTGTCCCATGTATGCGGAGAGAAACGGCAGCATTGCATCAATATCACGGCCTTCTCGCATCCAACGACAGATACATTCCGTTGCAAAAGTATGTCTGAAATCGTAAACCCTAGGTTTAGGTCCCTCAAACGCAGTAATTCCGGCCATACTGAAGCATCTCCAAAACATTTCTTCTGTCCAACGCTTCGTATACGGCCCATCCCCATCGTATCTCGGAAAAAAGTAATCGCTGTCCGGGTAAATTTCTGAAATCAGGGTGGAATAGCTTCTCATAATCTGAAGCAAATCATCTGCAACCGCAACGACACGGTCCTTGTGCCCTTTGGATTCCACAACGTAGACAGAACCGCGAACCAAGTCCACATTTTCCTTCTTGAGCAGTCTCGCTTCTGCGGGCCGCAATCCGCAGCAATACAGCAATCTGTAAAATACCGGGATAACAAGATGTCTGGCCGGAGCTTTCTCGTGAGGACGAAAGCTGTCAGCACCGTGGAAGAACGCTTTTATCTCCGCTTCATTGAAGAGATGTGGAACATACCCGGGGCCTTTGCTGGTCATGGATATGGGAATCATATATGCTTCTGTTCCAACAGCCCGAAGATACTTTGCAAACTCCCGTATGACCATAATACGATTTCGGTGGCCTGCTGTGTTTTCCGTATCTCGTTTCTCCAGCCATGCAAGTGCGAGTTCACAATCCAGACAATCTTTTTCAGGGAACCTTTCTACACAGAAATCGTCAAACCTCCCTAGAATACGGATACTCTCATTGTAAGGAAAACCAAGACTGTTCTTGTAGCCTACAAAGGCGCGAATCTGTTCTCCAAAACGGCTTTTCAAAGATGGTCTTGTCATAACAAGGCCTCCTGTGCAATGGGAATTGCAGAAATAGTACCTGCGCACACTTTTAATTTCTCTAGGGATGACGCGGTATATTGGCGCAAGGACACAGACGACGAGTGTCCTAGAATATCGCAGATTAGTGGCGCAGGAATATTTGCTTCCAGCAATTGTCTTCCCATTCCTCGCCGGAAAGCATGCGGCCCATTCATCTTCCGGTCCTTTCCCAATGCAATGTGTGCATATTTTGCAATCACCGTCCACATACTTCCAATCTTTGTATAGGGGCGCAGTACCCGCAAAAATATATACTCAGATTTGCACTTGGGCCGGGCATGGAGAATGTAATCGGCAATCGCATTTCCAGTTTTTGTATCAAGCGGTAAGGATACAGGGATGTTTGTTTTCTCTTGTACCAGACGCAGTTCGCAGGCATCCCAGTCAATACTGTCAAACTTCAGGTTTACAATGTCACAGCCGCGTAAGCCAGTTGTGTACGCAAGCATAATCATTGCATAATCTCGCATCCCCATTGTGCTGCTGCGATTTATTGCAGAGAAAATCTTTTGGGCATCTTCGTGAGTGTATCCTACATAAACACGCCGACGTTTTGCAGCAGAAAATACAAGCGCTGGTGAGATATCGGGCAGCTCAGGATGTTTTTCGGCCATGAATCGCGCAAAGGAACGCATACTTCCGGTTAAATTAAATATACCGAGAGGAAATGTTTCTGAAATCTTTGCCAGACATCTGGTGACGTCTGGCAAGGTGATCTCAGCATAGCGGTATATCCCCAAAGTGGCTATGGTACGGAAAAACGTCCGAACCGATGAAAGATAAAACTGGCGGGAGCCTTCTTTCAAATAGTTTTCATTGTCCATGTACAGTTGGTATTGCGAGAGCAGATTTTCAAACTCTGGCGGAGCGCAGGCAAAATTATATTTTCTCAACTTCTGCTGAGACACCTGTCCGGTCGAGAGATATTCCTCGATCCAATGGGCAGCTTTGCGCATCGTCTGAAAGGATGCCTTTTGTATTGCTCCGTTCACAAAATTTTCTTGGACCGTTTTTACGAAAAGGGCAAGCGTTTCTGGAGAGTAGGACTCTTCACCGCGAGAAATGAAGAAGTTCAAGATAGCACCAAATCCACAATAGATATAATTGGTCTTTGTCTTATCGGATAGTTCCAACTGCATGACGGCATCTCTGGTTCTACAGATAATGTCTATTACCTTCATGGAATTGCTCGGATTGCAGGAAATGGCTTGAAACAATGGGTTGTGTTCAGCCTCCCAAGGCCGTATAGGTTCATCCTGAATTTTTCCATACTCCGCCATTTGGTCGAGATAAACTGCGGCACGCCGAGTTATGCCCCACTGGTAGTGCGGCAATGTTCCGGATTCCTGTTTAGCACGTTCCTGCCAGACAAAATTTTGAACCGTCTCTTTGGAATACAATATCTGACCTTTGCCCAAACAATGCTTTACAATCCGTCGAGTTCCATACCTCTCAAACTCATGTACCGTTTTGGCCTTGAGGCCGCGTCCGCTTAAGGCATCTAATACACGCGCAGAAAGGACTGTGATTTCAATTTTGTTCACACTAATACACCTCACAATGTTGATTCGGATTACAATCCGTAGCAACATTATAGCAGGTGCTATCTTCAAAATATTATCCCGAAGTTTTTATGCAGAAATCCTTGCGCTGCAAGGATTTCCGGCTGGGCTTCGGGCTTCTTATTTTATTCGGGATAACTTTGGTTATCCTGAATTTCGGAATAACCAGACTTTCAGCATTGCAGGATCCCGAAAAGGATTCGGAGATCCACGCGGCACTCTCTTCTTTGAACTGGCCCGCTTGGCTGAAGCCCGGAAGCCTCCGTATTTGCTTTTTGAGAACGTGGTGGGTCTCATCAATCATGACCACTGCAGGACATTTGCGACGATCCTTAACACGCTGGACAGACTGGGGTATGGCGTGGAATGGCAATGTCTTAACAGCAAAGATTTCGGCGTTCCCCAGTCAAGAAACCGCGTGTACATTATCGGATATCTTGATGAGCGATGTAGAGGAAAAGTATTTCCTTTCACCGAAACAGCAGGAAGTTCTCTTATACAAACCCACGGCGGGCATCAAGGAGAACGAGTCTACTCCCCCGAAGGAGTGAGTTGTACGCTGGCTGCCAATCCGGGCTGGTTCGGCGGCAAGACCGGGCTGTACGAGGTGGGAGTGCCGATCAAGTGCGCCACAAAAAGCGGCTACCAGATGGCACAGGTCGGTGACAGCATCGACCTGAGCTACGCCACAGTCAACAGTCGGCGCGGACGGGTTGGTAAAGAGATTGCGCATACACTTACAACGGGCTGCCAACAAGGCACTGTTGAAGTTCGCCCGGTCAAAAATCCCATCAAGTCCGACCTCGCCCGCAACACCGAACGCACCGGTAAGCCTGGCGCACCCATGCATACACTTACCACAAAAGACCGTCACGGCGTTCTGTGTGAGGGTCGCATCCGCCGCCTGACACCGCGTGAATGTCTGCGGCTGCAGGGTTGGGCAGATGACCGCATTGACACGGTGCTTGCCATCCAGAGCGATAACCAAGCCTACAAACAGGCTGGCAACGGCGTGACAGTCCATGTGGTGGAAGCCATTGGACGGAGAATTGCAGCCATGGATGCGGAACTGCGGGGTGAGACTCCTGCCTCTTGATTTCCGTGACCAGTATTTTGGCTGTGAAATTGAACTGACCGGGATAAACCGCGCCACGGCGGCCCAAACGCTGGCCGACTTATTTGGCACCTGCGCCGAGCATTCCGGCGGTGGCTACGATGCCTACCGCGTCAAAGATTTGGACGGTAAAGAGTGGAAAATCGTTCGGGACAGCAGCATCCATCCCGAATGCCGTAGGCGGTCTGTTCTTATCGGGGAAACCTACAAGGTTGAACTGAACTCCCCCAAACTTGAATATGGCGAGATGGAAAAGCTGCAGGAGGTTGTCCGTTCCTTACGCCGCGCAGGGGGCATCGTAAACGACAGCTGCGGAATGCACGTCCATGTGGATGCAAGCAAGCACACGCCGCAGAGCCTCAAAAATGTGCTGTCCATCATGTATTCCAAAGAGGATATTTTGTTTGCAGCTGCTTTGAAATTGGAAGGTGCGGGCTTTACCGTTTATCGCATCTCTAAACTGAGCAAGGCGGCGCAGTTCAAGCAGAACCCGGATGGCAGCTACGATGCCGCCAGCATCCTATCTGCCTACCGCAAGGACAACTACGATAACGCCACACTAAAATACGATTTCACTGCCGAGGGACAAGCCATCGCCAATATGTTCGAGAGCAACACCGATACGGTCAACGCCTATAACGCGACCTTGACCGCAGACAGCGACTACGCCAACGGCAGGGGCAACGGCTGGATGCCCACGGATCAGCCCGCCGAGTATAGGCTGGGAGAAATGTTCACCAACGATGAGGGCGTTTTCCGCGTTGAAGGACTACCCTATGGGCAATATCTTGTCGTGGAAACCACCATCCCCAAGGATGTGTTCCAGTGTGATCCATTCATCGTGACAGTGGATACCAACAGCCCGCAAAGCCGATTCACGATTCCTGCGGGCAGTGTTACCACCCCCAGCAGCGACTACATGACCTACAACATTCTGGACGAAGAATTAGAGGGTTACTTGCAGCTCATCAAGACCGATACAGAAACCGGCAAAGCGGTCAAAATCGCCAACACAGCATTTGCGCTGTATCGGCTGGACGAAAAAGACCGCAAGACCCGCATTTCCATGATCGACCCCGCCAGCGGCAGCGCCACCAAGAAAACGGATGTGTTCTACACCGATGCCGAAGGCCTTATGAAAACACCCGAAAAACTGCCGCTGGGCAGATATTTGATTGAAGAACTGCAAGGCCCGGAAGGTTATTTCAACGATCCTGCCTACTCGGTGGAGTTTGAGATCAAGTCCGACCGCGTCTGGCAGGTCGTGGGCAATGCTACCAACGACATGGACGAGTACATCGTCACGGAGAAATACTGCAACCACGAAACGCTCGGTCAGCTTACCATTCGTAAGCTTGGCAATGTGCTGACCGACTACCAAGATGGACAGTTCATCTACACGCAGGACAACCTCGCAGGCGCGGTGTACGAAATTCACGCTGCAGCCGACATTGCCACACCAGATCGCCAAGGCACCTACTGGTACAAATCCGGCGATTTGGTGGCAACTGTTACCACCGGCGCGGAGGGACAAGTGGATGAAGTAAAATTCAGCCCCACCCGTACACAGGCAACCTATGATTTCTTGAAAATCACCCATGATGGCACCAAAGGCGAAGTCACCGTGACCCTGCCGCTGGGCAGGTACACCATTACCGAGGTCAAAGCACCCTACGGCTTTATCCTGACAAACCAGAGCTACATGGTCGAATTCGGCTGGGACAACCAGAAAAACGACATTGTGCTGGCAAAAACCATTGTCAGCCACGAGCAGGACGGCGACAAGGAATGTTCGTACAGCATTGTGAATGTCAAGGATGCCTCGGATGCCCACAAGAATGGGCAGACACTTGTGTTTGAAAATGCCCGTGTGCTGCCTGTTCCCGAAAAGCCCGGTGATAAAGTCAGCAAAATCGGTGTAGGCATTTACAAGCAAGATCGCGAGGCGCTGACCTATCTGGCAGGAGCCGTGTATGAACTCTACACCGTGGATGACATTTTCTCCGCAGACGGTACGAAGCTGCTGGACGCCGGTGCAAAGCTGGCAGAAAGCAGCCCCACCAACGAAAGCGGCTTTACTTGGTTTGATGTGGACATTCCCATCCGCGCAAAAACTTATCCGGATTCCGGCAACAGCGGCAGATACCGCATTGTGGAAATCACCGCCCCTGCGGGTTACCTGCAGGACAGCACCCCTATGGAAGTTTCCTTCACCTATGAAGGTCAGCAGATTGCATGGCAAATCGTAGATGGTACAAACACCAACCTGCGCACCAGTGTGGACATTTCCAAGCAGGACATCGACTCCGAAGTATTGAAGCAAAAACTGCTCTGCAGTTTCACGGCTATAAGCGGGAGAGGCTGAATACGAAAGAAATCTGTTCCATGTAGCTCTATAAAACCCAAGAGTACTTTTCTTGTAACCCTGACCGAGTAGCCATTGCTCGGTCTTTTCCATCAATTCCTTGATTGGTATTGTTGCTTCAGACATTATAAAACCTCCTGATGTTATTTGCAGAGCATTGTGTCTCTACATTATGTAGAGTATCACAAAAAGCTACCGGCTAAAATACAAATGAAATCAGGAGGTACGAAAGGAGATGTCAATTATGCTACACATAACATATAACTACGCATTACAGACGTTATGTGGTGCACCACATAACGTCTGTAATGACAACGGCATTGCAGAAAACCTGCCGCTGAACCGTATGCTGGGCGACTATGACATTATCCATGGCACATTTTTCGTCTGCGGCCTGACCAGCAATGATTTTACTGACCTTTCCCAAAATGGTTGCGGCGGCTTGCATCATCAATGACGGCAGTTCGGATGAC
>OJMI01002517.1_pt1 | contig 15922 bp, 12 predicted proteins | sample 1597131 | NCBI WGS metagenome assembly OJMI01 (sample SAMEA2452116, study PRJEB22498) | human gut metagenome | reverse complement strand
ATATTTTGTGTATGAATTAGTTGGCTGATTTTATATTATTTACTGAATGTCCCTATATACAACAATAGCGACTGTCACTATGAACCTAATAGTTTCAGCCGCTATTATTTTGTTGAACCTATATGTTGCATATGGCATTAGTTGTCAGATACCCCATGTTGTTTTGTTAATATGCTTTCCGGATGTTTCAGCTTCCACTTGTGTGGAAGCAGATCCAAAAGTATCTCATGAGTTGCATTCTTGTGATAAGGTATTTGGGCGATTACATCATTCAGGTAATTCCTTGGGTTTACATCGTGTGCCTTACAAGTAGCCAATAGGGAACAGATAACAGACATATTAGCTGCTGCTTCGTGATTACCACAGAAAAGAAAATTTTTTCTGCTCAGAGTGATGGGCCGTTGGACATTTTCCGCCAGATTGTTGTCCCAGTACAGGCGGCCATCGTCCAGACATCTCATAATATTATCCCATTTGGTATAGGCATATGTTATGGCCTTGCCTGTCAAAGAACCTGGACTGTATTTAATCCCTTCTGTCTCCATCCATACCTTCATTGCCTCCATGATTGGCCGGGCCAGCTCCTGACGCCTCTGTCTGCGCTCATCATATGACAGGCCGGCTTCGTCACACTGACGTTCTATTTTATAGATATGCTGTATCTGAGTTAGTGCATGTTGGGCCATCTCCCTGTTTTCATCCAAAGCCTGCTCAAAATGACGACGTATATGCACCAGACAGTTGAGCAGCCGCACGTCGGGGTTGGCCTTGAAGGCTGTTTCATAACCTGCAAAACCGTCACATTGAAGATATCCCTTGAAGTTATATTGATTTGCCAGGGATTCGATGACCGCTCCGGCCCGTGAGCCTCCGTCGTAATGAAAGATGACCAGTCTCTCCATGACTGATCTTACCATCCAGAGATATTCCTTGTCGGCCTTGTGTTTTTCCCTGTTGATGACCGGAACTGTAGTCTCGTCCACCTGTACATAATCACAGGAGAAGACTTCACGTTTGAGTTCTTCATACAGAGGCTTAAGCAATTCTACGGTTTTCTTGAACCAGCCGTCCAGTGTACTTTTGGTCAGACCTTTCATTCCAAGATGGCGGTATTGCTGTATCTGACGGTAGAACGGGACATGATATTCATACTTCTGAAGCAATATTTCGGCAAGCAGGCTGGTGTCAGCGATGCACTTGTCGACCGGCATTAGCGGCATGGGAGCTATCTCTACGCCTTTCTGTCCGGCCGGAGGAAGCAGGGTACTATCCTTGAGAGCATATTTGGGACGGATGATCACCTTGACGTAAAGCATTCCCGGCTTGTGTTTGACGACTTTTGTTATCTCTTCGCCTATTCTACGGTATAAAGACAAGTCTACGCCTTTCGGTTCTATTGTATCGGTCTCCAATACGGGCAAGTCCTCTATCATTTTGCGGTTCTGGCGATTTCGTTTTACGTCTTCCACCGATTCCTTCTCAATCTTTTCCACAGCCTCGTCCCGCTTTTCTTCCGCCTGCTGCCGGAGTCCGGAAAACTCGTCGGCAAAGAGATCTGGCATATTAGGATCATATACGCGAAGTTTCTCCGATTTACGACCAAAGAGCTGACGGTTCAGCCATGCGACCTGAGCCGTCAACTCCTTGATACGTTCCTGCAGATTTTTTATCTGTTCGGATTGATTCTTATTAGTAGTAGACAATGAGGCTACAGAGGCATTCAGCCCTTCTATCGTCTTGAGTAAAATTTCTTTTTCTTCCATTGTCTATACTTCTTTTAATGATGTAAATATACTAATTAACAGTGAATTATGCAACAATATCCAAAGTTTACTCACACAAAAAACATGTTATACATGGTATTCCTTACGTTCGGCTCTTAACCGCCGGAGCCTCTGTTCCGGGTTTTCCTGTATTCCTTCAACCATCATCACCAGATCGCGCCACTCCATGGGATAGCTGTTTGATTTGGGATCATACTCCGGCAACTTGAAGCGACCGGCCTCCAGACGTTTTACATACATTACCATACCTCCGTCTTCGGCATGAAGGAGTTTCATTAGCCTGCGGCTGGAACCGATGAAGATGAAGACATCACCGTTCCTCACTTCACTGTTCATTTTCTCATGCACCACTCCGCATAGCGAACTGATACCCTTGCGCATATCTGTCCTGCCAGGACACAGGAAGTAGCGCATCGTGTCGTTCAGGTTAAACATGACCGTTTCGAAGACTTTGGGTAAATATTTCCTTCAGCAAATCTTCAGAACCGCTCCCGAAGTGGGCACGAAGTCCATTGGGAAACAGCAGCGCAACACCATGCGGCAATTGTTCTTCTTGGGAAGACTCCGTAAATGCCTGTTTAAAACTGATAGGAGCCAATTCATGTTTGATACTGCTCCTGTCAACGGAACATTTTCTACGCCAGTAGTGATAGGTTGAATAACTTACACCTATCTGTTGAAGGTACGACTTCAACGGCAGCTCGCTTTGTTGCACCTGCAATTCTAATTCTTCAAATTCTTGTCTGTTCATAATAATTGAGGTTTGATTGTATTCACTGCCGCAAAGCTACAACCAAACCTCAAAATGTAAAAGGTGCATTTCTTCGAATGTTTACTGCCATTTTTTATAAAGGTATTTACTAGATATCCCAATAAAACGGCATGCAAAAACGAATAAATAAATCATTCATTTTACACATGCCTATTCTATTTCTCATTACTTATCTGAAGCCTTAGCAGTTCTTTTTGTAACCTTTCGTGTGGTCTTTTTTACCTTTTCAACAGCCTTTTCTTCCTTTTCTGTTCCTGTTGCTGTTTCAAATTTTGACAATTTAACCTGCAAATTTTCTATTTCCTTATTTAAAGCTGAAATTTCCTCATCCTGATTATGAATTGTAGTTAACAATGCATTCAATTCTTCGTTATCCATATCTACAGGATATAGAGAATTAACTCTTCGAATGAAGTCACCCAATATATTCATATAATTGGTAAATGCATCGTATGGAGAATCATATATTCCTCTATTCATTGCAATTCCGCTATCTTTCGTTGTCATAAAACGGAAGTTATTACTAGCCTGCAGATAATCCCAATCTTGTTTTATACGACGATCATCACACAGATGGACTCTCTCAGCTACACTGTATAGCTTATTAAAGGCTTCACGCTGCATAACATTTCCCAACCAACAACTAATATCTCGCTCCTCATCAACCCAAGACATAGGATAAGGAACTTCAAGAGGAGCCACAGATTTAAGCTTCGTACATATTTCTGTAGGAGTAGAGAATACCATTCCCTTTTCTTTGGCAACTACAGGAAGAGCCTTTATAAAATCAAGAATGTTTGAAGATAGAGGCTGGTAAATACCCAATGCGCATAACTCCATAAATATATTTATCACTTGTTCTTCTTCAGGAAGGGCGTCTATCCAATTAATATATGTATCTGCAAATAACGGATATTCATTCCACTCAGAATTAGAGAAGCGAAGACTTATATCATCTGAAAGTTTATAATCACGAAGCAGAAGTTTTAAATGAGGATTTGTACTGCAATGATATAAATAATGAGGACTCTTCCAACCAAGAATATGCTTTGCACCTTCTGTCAACATACCTTTGAATCCCATATCAGCAACAACAGCTCCGATGTCATCAGAATATATTAAACTTGAATTACGACATACTTTAGGAGTTTGTCCAAATAACTGGCGTATTTTCTTTCTCATTCTTTCCAACTCTTCACGGAAACAATCTTCATTTGCCAATGAAGATAGTCCATGAGAATATGGCTCTGCCAGAAACTCACAACAACCAGTACCATTCAGTTGATGTAACAATTCGATAACAGCAGGAGCATGAATTTCCAATTGCTCCAATGCTACACCAGAAATAGATATTGCTACTTTAAAATAATCACCATTTTCTTTTGCCATGGCAATCAAAGTTTTCAAAGCAGGAATATAAGAACGTTCTGCTACCTCATTGATTGTACGTTCATTTTCATAATCATCATAATAATAATGATCTGTACCAATATTAAAAAAACGGTAACGTTTTAGATGAATAATTTGGTGTATTTCGAAATATAGACAAATTGCTTTCATATTATATTTGATATTATCAACGGTTCATAATTAACTGATCATAAACTCTACGAATCTTGACTCCAACCTTATCCCATGTTATGGCATCGACTTCTTTTTTGCCTTCTACTCTCAAATAATCATACAAAGCCTGATTGGTACACAAAGAATATATTGCATCAGCCATTGCATGAATATCCCAATAGTCTACTTTTATACATTTATTTAAGATTTCAGCACAACCTGATTGTTTAGAAATAATAGTTGGAACATTACACTGCATAGCTTCCAATGGAGAAATTCCAAACGGTTCAGAAACTGAAGGCATAATATATACATCACTGGCTTTCAAACATTCATATACCTGACGACCCTTTTGGAAACCTGGAAAATGAAAGCGATCTGCAATTCCACGTTCCGCAGCCAGACGTATCATAGCATTCATCATATCACCACTTCCTGCCATTACAAAACGAACATTATGAGTTCGCTGCAAAACCATATTTGCCGCTTCTACAAAATATTCCGGTCCTTTTTGCATGGTAATACGTCCAAGGAAAGTTACAAGTTTCTCATTCGGAAATTTTTGAGGAACTATATCCTGGATTTCCTGTGATAGAGGTTCAACAGCATTATGCATTGTAGAAACCTTACGAGGATCCTGATGATATTTGTTGATTACAGTCTGCCTTGTCAGTTCACTTACACACATTATATGATCAGCATGATCCATTCCGTTCTTTTCAATAGCATAAACTGTCGGATTTACATTGCCTCTGCTTCGGTCAAAATCCGTAGCATGTACATGAATTACCAAAGGCTTTCCTGAAACTTGTTTTGCATGGATTCCAGCAGGATACGTCAACCAGTCATGCGAATGGATAATATCAAAATCTTGCTGCCGTGCGACAACTCCCGCAACTATTGAATAGTTATTAATTTCTTCATGAAGATTATCCGGATAGCGTCCGGAGAACTCCAAACACCCCAAATCATTTGTATTCATATAATTAAAATCCGCATAAATATGGTCACGAAGATCATAATATAATTGCGGATCCATATAGGCACCAACCCTGTTTTTGACATAGTCCCATTGAACATCACGCCATACAATTGGCACACTATTCATGCCTATTATTCTCAAAAAACTTTGATCTTCATCTCCCCATGGCTTAGGTATACAAAAGGTTATTTCCATATCTGACTGTTGAGCAAGTCCTTTTGTCAAACCATAGCTGGCTGTACCTAGTCCTCCAAGAATATGAGGAGGAAACTCCCATCCAAACATTAAAACTTTCATATTATTCCTCCTTTAATGAATCATTATACATTTGATTGTATTTTGTCAGAATCTTCAAAATACGTAATAACTCAGCTACATTCATAGCAAACGAGACCGCACCTCGTCCTTTAAAGGGAGGATTACCATCAAAAAGTTCAGGTATAGTACCGATACAATGTTCATTCATCTCATCTTCATATGCAACCAATTGCCTTTCTATAAAAGATATAGAACTCATCTTATGAATACGCATGTATGCTTCCAAATAAAATCCTTCCAACCAAGGCCATGCAGTTCCTTGATGATATGCATAATCACGTTGAGTCTGTGGTCCTACATAATTGGGATTATATCCACCACTCTTGGGGCTCAATGAGCGCAAGCCTTTAGGAGTGAGCAATTCTTTTGTCACAATATCCAATATACCTTTCTTTTGTGCAATGGTTAATGGAGAATAATCAAAAGCTACTGTAAAAATCATATTAGGACGCACACACCAATCCATCATCGTACCATCGACATAATCAAACAGATATCCATGTTCGTTCAAAAAGACATTCACAAAAGAATTTCCTGTAACAGCAGCCAGCTCATCATATGTGTTAGCCTTGGTTACATCTCCTCCTTCACGTAACAGATCTGACGCAAATTTCAATACATTATACCATAACGCATTTATTTCTACCACATATCCGGTACGCGGTACAACAGGCCGGCCATTTACAGTCGAATTCATCCACGTCGCAGGTTTATCAATTCCATTTACATATAATAAGCCATTATCATGCAAGAACAAGTTTGTATGTTCTCCTCTACGGATAAATTCAACAATATCCTCTATCAGTTTACCGTATTTTATTCTACACTGTTCTTTAGAAATCATCTTGGCATATTGCTGTAAAGCCCAGATTGCCCACAACAATACATCCGGCTGATCCATTTCATATATTTTGGGAGTCAGAGGAAGACCTTGAATAAATTCATTAATAGCTTCTTCTGCTGTACTCATCACCTTCTCAAAAGCATCAACCTCTTCTATAGCCAAAGTCAAACCAGGAAGTGATATAAACATATCACGTGCCCTACACTTAAACCATGGATATCCAGCCAGAATATAGCATCGATCTCCTTGTCTGTTATGGAATTGATGTGCTGAATTATATAGACAATGCAAAAAGCTGTCACGCGGAATGCGTTTATCAACCTCTGTCTGGAAAATATCTCCTAATTGTTCTATATCAGCAGAAGATATACCTCCTGAAAAAATAATACTCTCTCCTTTACTGATTTGAGTTTCAAAATAACCTGGTACATATAAATCTTCATTTGCTGCATATCCTCTCTCCTGCTCTTTAGGATATTCAATATTACGATACCAGTTAGGATCAAAATGATAATCAACATTCTTACTAAACTGCATATACAATTCAGGATACCCCGGATACATGCAGGTTTTTATTCCATTTTCCACATATTGGAAATCACGGCTGGCCTGCGCATTTTCATGCGTAAACTGCCTAACACTTCTAAATGCCAAAAAAGGACGAAAACGTAAGATTGTTTCTGAATGGGCATCCAACAATGTATAACGAATCAAAATTCTATTCTCGTGGTGAACAAAAAGTTTTTCTTTTTTCAGGATAACACCTCCAACCCGATATATGGTTGTCGGAACTTTTTCACACTCGAATTCTCTGATATACTTGTGGCCTTTGGGGCTAAAATTATTGCCCTGATATTTATGCAAGCCAAGATTAAATTCTGCTCCATGCTGAATAACAGTTTCATCAAGAGATGAAAGTAATACATGATTTTCATCATCTAGCTCGGGAACAGGAATGACGAGTAATCCATGATATTTTCGTGTATTACAGTCTACAATTGTCGTACAATGATAGGCTCCGGAACGATTGGTTCTTAAAATCTCTCTTGGCAAAGATTCTTCCAAATTCGTCATCAGAGTCTTGTCAAATCGCAAATAACTCATAGCTTATACTTTAAGGTTTTACTATCATTTATTAATATCTCAAACACACAACTAATCTACAATACTTTGATACTAATCATCCTCTTATACACTAACCGTAAAGTATTTATACATCTTTAAAACATTCATATAAATACCTTTTATCTCAAGGTAATCAACATCCAGCAGTAATTAGATGCATGTATTCAACTTTTCAGCTGTTGTGATGTCCAAAAATAATAAAATTTGCACAAAAACAAGAATCCAATTCATTTTATTTTAAATCAACAATAAAATTCCAGGATGTACAACAAAAATTTTTGAAATATATTTCTTAATGAAAGAGTTCAAAAGCAAATTTAAAACCTATAGAATCAAAACGGCCTTTTACAAAACTGGCAAAAGCACCACAGTCAAATATGTGAGTGCCAATACCATATCCTATCTCTACATATGGTACCAGACGCGGCATAAACAGAACACCACCATACAATCTTTCTGATTCTATAAGATTTACATATTTCCTCAATTCACGAAATAGCAGAAAAGGGACTTCATATGACATATGCACCCGAAAATATTTATTAGACCAGTTATACCAGCGAGAATCCAATATCTGAAAAGCACCTCCAATATCATCATTCCAATCATCCGGCAAATTATTTCTCCTTAAATTATCAAAATCAACAAAATACATATCTTCCTGTTCTGTAAAGACACCGCCACCTATCCGATAAGAGAAAAAGCGAATACCTCCAAATCGTATTTTCTGATGCAAATCCAACTCGATACGCTCGTATTTACCTGTACTGCCCAACAATCCTTTTATACCCCTTTCCCAATCTAATGAAACTGTAGGATAATTTGAATACAAATTGACTTTCCGATGCCCCTTCATATAATAATACTGCCCCGGAGTCCATTCCAGACCAATATGAGGAGCAAAACTTGAATATGTATCACGAAGTTTTCCTGACAAATATTTCTGTATGTCCGGATTATAAATATTCGTTTTATCTACCAATGTACGTCTATGATAAGAAACACCCAAAGTCAGCAACAAACCATTGGATATTTCAATTTCATTATACAATTGTGCATACAAATCTTTAAAATAATCAAGCTTCAATTTATCAAAATTCATTAAGCTGTCTGGCAACTCACCCAATCTGTCTACAACTTCACTACTGTATATTCGGTTTCCATTACCCACATTCAAGACAATGCGCCCAAGTTTTTCAGGATAATAAGTAAAGTCCGCATTACACCGCCAATAAAATTCCTTATGCGTTATATTATATCCGATTCTGGGAGAAATATACAAACTCCTGTCTTTAGCAAAATACTGATTATATTTAAAACGCTGAATATATGAAAATCCGTTAGAATGGCTATATCTTATTTGTAAAGGATTCAACAACGGATAACATTTCAAACTGGTCAAATCATTTAATCTAAAAGTATAATTACTTATCAGCATATCTCCTACCTCACCCCAGAAAACTACATTTTTTTTCTTTGTCAAAGGTATGGAGTCTTTTTTTTCTGACTTTGACATATACCTTTCATATAATTGCTTTTCTTTATCTTGCAGAGGAATTGCACGTAACGAATCCATATTGGCCAAACTGGTATTTACCGTGTCACCATCCATACTGAAACTATAATGTTCTGTGAGATCATAATCACGTTTTTGAGGAATCGTTTCCGGTAATGACCCAGACAGTTTTATATCATTATAATCATAGACGGCAACATAATTCGCACCTATCTTATTCCCTACAAACCTAAAAATCATATTTATATCCAGACGCTGCGGCAAATACATTTCACTGCCTTCCGCTCCCATCTTGACCTTTACATTAAAATCTACCTGATCTACTTTCCCTGCCAAATACCCTTCAGCCACAGTCCAGCTTTCATTCCTGACCGTAACATATCCATTAACCAGCTGATTACTTTTATAACGCGGTACAATCATTACTTTATACTCTACCGGGGTTCTGTTCCAATATATAGAATCAAGCAGATAATAATAATATTTATGGCTATTCTCAGAAAAAGGCGAAATCAGTTTGTCCGGCAACAAATCGGTAGAATAGATATTTATATTGAAAAACTCCATGATATTGCCAATCTCTCCATTATTTCTTCGAAAAGTTCCTGTTAGAGCCTGCACCTTCACATCATATATATCCGGAGCAGAATAATGCATCTGGTTTTTGGATTCTATAATATAGTCTTTAACTCCCTTCTCGAAACGAAACATTGAAGGAACTACTCTCAATAACGGATTACGTCTGTATACTTTCAAATGTCCGCGAACATATAAATCCGCACGATACTCTCCCACTATATGCGAATACCAGCTGGCACGACTCATAACATGGTGCATAACCGAATCGCCCGTCAATGGTTCTCTCAATTCAGGAGACACAAGAGACTGTCCATTGACCGAAGCAATCAATATTATCCAAAACAGGAAAAGAAAGCTCTGTATTTTGTAACGTTTATCCACCAAATTCAATCCATATATGAAACAAAAATAATCAAAAACCTCCGATATACTCTATCATGAAAAAGAAATAACGTTAATTTATCTATAAAAAGAGAGCCTTATTTACTTTTAATGAACATACAGAATAGAAACAATTGAAACTTTTTCTTATTTTTGTGCCCTATAACATGGTTTTAGAACACTGATATGGTCAAAAAAGAAATTACAGAATCAGAGATTATTGAAAGTATTGCAGATATATGGAAGCTGCTTACAGACGAACAACGAGCCACTTTAAAGCAAAATTTCACTGTTCAGAAATATAAAAAGAATGAAACAATATATTGTGAAGGTGAAACTCCAACCCATATGTTGTGCTTACTAAGCGGAAAAGTTAAAATATACAAAGACGGAGTTGGAGGAAGAAGTCAAATCATTCGTGTAATCAAGCCCGTTGAATATTTTGCATATCGAGCATACTTCTCTGGAGGAAATTTTGTAACCGCTGCAGCTGCCTTTGAGCCCTCTACCATCTGCCATATCCCTATGGACATTATCAACAAGATGGTATCAGAAAATAATCAACTAGCCATGTTTTTCATTCATCAATTAGCTACCGACCTGGGTATTGCCGATGAACGCACAGTCAATCTTACCCAAAAACATATCCGTGGCCGCCTGGCTGAATCTCTTCTTTTCCTGAAAGACTGCTACGGACTGGAAGAAGACGGATGCACATTAAGCATTTATCTGTCACGAGAAGATTTAGCCAATCTGTCAAATATGACAACTTCCAATGCAATCAGAACTCTTTCTAATTTTTCTACTGAAAAGCTGATTATCATTGACGGACGTAAAATAAAAATCGTCAATGAAGAAAAACTCAAGAAAATCAGCAAGATCGGATAATGAAAAAGACATATATTCCGATTATACCTCTATACAAAGAACTATAGGGGTATAATCAGGGAATAATAAAATTAATGGCTTCCGGAACAATACCGATTCTTAAGGTTCCTTCATAATCCAACAATCGCCCGTCAAGACAAACGTGCGCGTTTTGTGCACGCAATACCATAATTTGTTTTGTCCTATATAATTTCAGACTTTTACTATTCAATATTCTTCCTTGCAACAACAGCCTGACTTCTGAAAAAAGTTGCATAAACCGAGGTCTGGAAAGAATAGAAACATCCAGCCATCCGTTATATGGAACAGCACTCGGTGTTAATCCATATCCTACAGAGTTGCCTATACATACAGTCATTACATATTCACGAATATGTTCACCATTAATTTTCAAATGTGTACGATACAGTTTCCGTTCAAACATTAATAAAATCAACGAAATCCAGAACGATATTGTTTGTATCCCCCAAAAGCGATACGTACTGTTTGATATTCCTACGACTCTTGCTCCCAATCCGATATGAACGGAATTCAAAAAGTAACGTACAACTGATTTTCCCTTTATGTTACAATTACAGGTTCCTACATCTACTTTTCGAACTCGTCCCATCAATATGTAGTCAATCGCTTTTTTATAGTCATCAGACTCAATTCCCCAATACGCAGCAAAATCATTACCGATTCCATTCGGTATAACACCTAAAGAAATCTTATCCTTATCAGCCTTCGAGTTCATTATACCATTTATCGCATCATTCAATGCCCCATCTCCTCCCACAATTACAATTGTCTGATAACCATTATTTGCCAGCATACATGACAGGCGCTCTATTGAATTAAAAGACTCAGACTGAACATAATCAAAAGCTACATTACGCAATCTCAGATATTGACGAATTTCTTTCCACCTTTTCTGTACCTTTCTGGTACCGGCTTTCGGATTATATATAATTCCCCACCTTTTACCTTCTATCATATTTGCATCTTTATTCTTTATACAATCTTTTTATTCTCTCTACTTTATCAGTCATCGGCATGGTAGCATCTATCCAGTGTATCATAAATCCTCTTCTTTCCATACCTCTGAACCATGTCATCTGACGCTTCGCAAACTGATGAATCGCAATTTCAAGAGAATGAAACATCTCTTCATACGACAGCTTCCCGGTAACATATAATGTAAGATATTTATATTCCAAACCATAATAAATCAAATCGTCTGCACTCACTCCAGAATTAAGTATATCTTCTATTTCCTTTATCATTCCATTATCCAGACGCTGCCTCAAACGATTGGATATCTTCTCTCTCCGAAGTTCACGGTCTATATCTACACCAATAATCAAACTATTGAGTACCGGGAAAGAACGAGCTTCTACATTTTGCTGTTTGTAGTACTCTTCTATCTCTATGGCACGGATAGCCCGTTTTACAGTATCCACATCAGTTGTATTATGCAATTCTTTATAAGAAGATAATATCTCTGTCAGTTCCTGAAGCGATTTATCAGCCAAAGATTCCCTCAAGGCAGGGTTTTCCGGAACCGGCAGCAAGCGATATCCTTTCAATACGGATTCTATATACATTCCGGTTCCTCCACACAATACAGGTATGACATTTCTGCTGCATACGTCATCATATGCCTTCAAAAAATCACGCTGAAACTCAAAAACATTATACTTATACCCTGCATCTACAATATCAATCAGATGATATGGAATCTGTTTGCCATTTACAATATAATCATCCAGATCTTTTCCTGTACCCAAATCCATTTTACGGTAAACCTGCCGGCTGTCACCACTGATAATTTCCGCATTCAAATCATATGCCAATGCCGCAGCCAGAGAAGTTTTCCCCGAAGCGGTAGGTCCCAATATAGTTATCAAATCATACTTTGCCATGCCATATATAGTTTTTGAGTTACAAAGAAAAGAAAAAAACAAATATGTTTCTTATATATACGAAAAAAGAGTCTGCCTTACAAGAGGCAGACTCTCTAACCGAATCTATTTAATAAAATAAATTAGCAGTTTACAGATGCCATGTGAGCAATCAAATCAAGAACTTTGTTAGAGTAACCGATTTCATTGTCATACCAAGAAACAACTTTAACAAATGTATCAGTCAAGTATACACCTGCGTTAGCATCGAAGATTGAAGTCAAAGTGCATCCCAAGAAGTCAGAAGAAACAACTGCATCTTCAGTATAACCAAGAACACCTTTCAATTCACCTTCTGAAGCTTCTTTCATTGCTGCACAGATAGCTTCTTTAGTAGCCGGTTTAGCCAAGTTTACAGTCAAGTCAACAACAGAAACGTCCAAAGTCGGCACACGCATAGAAATACCAGTCAATTTTCCGTTCAATTCAGGAATTACTTTTCCTACAGCTTTAGCTGCACCTGTAGAAGACGGGATAATATTTCCAGAAGCAGCACGACCACCACGCCAGTCTTTCAAAGAAGGACCGTCAACAGTTTTCTGAGTTGCAGTAGTAGAGTGAACTGTAGTCATCAAACCGTTAATGATACCGAATTTATCGTTCAATACTTTAGCAATCGGAGCCAAGCAGTTTGTAGTACAAGATGCGTTAGAAACGAATTGAGTTCCCTTAACATAAGTCTTCTCGTTAACACCACAAACGAACATTGGAGTATCGTCTTTAGAAGGAGCAGACATAACTACATATTTAGCACCAGCTTCGATATGAGCCTGAGCTTTTTCTTTAGTCAGGAACAAACCTGTAGATTCAACTACATATTCTGCACCAACTTCATTCCATTTCAAATCAGCCGGATTTCTTTCAGCAGTAACACGGATTTCTTTTCCGTTAACGATCAATTTGCTGTTTTCTACATCTGCTTCGATAGTACCATCGAATTGTCCGTGCATTGTATCATATTTCAGCATATATGCCAAATAGTCAACTGGACAAAGGTCATTGATACCTACGATTTGAATGTCATTTCTTTTCTGAGCAGCACGGAAAACGAAACGTCCGATACGGCCAAATCCATTAATACCTACTTTAATCATTTTTATTAAACTTTTAAGTGTTTATAAATATATGTTTAATAGCTTCAAAATATAGCTAAACTTTAAGTTATTATGTCCAATTTGTAGCACATAAGCACTTGAAAGCGATGCAAAAGTAAGAAATTGTTTTTAGAATTATACAATCATTCGATTAAATTATTTAAAAACTATAAGAAAAAACCCTTTATTTATAGGCATTAAAGCTCTACAAATCATAAATGTTTCAATATTGCCAAGTACACATTACAAAATCGAAAAAGGAATACAATACACGAATCACTCTTATACATATACGCCAACACTGATTGTCTCCTTAATATATAAATCTTACACACAATATTCGAGATATATCAATTATTATAAGCCGATAGGATTGGTAGAATGAGTAATTTTAACTACTTTTGCATTCAAACATTATAAGACAATTCATAATTACACAACATGCAAGAAAAAATTATTATTCTTGATTTCGGTTCACAAACAACCCAGCTAATCGGACGCAGGGTACGCGAGATGAACACATATTGTGAGATTCTGCCTTACAATAAGTTTCCACACAATGACCCGTCTGTAATCGGAGTCATTTTGTCCGGAAGTCCATTTTCTGTATATGATGAAAATGCATTTAAAGTTGATTTGACTAATATACGTGGCAAATATCCTATTTTAGGTATCTGCTACGGTGCGCAATTCATGTCTTATACAAATGGAGGTAAAGTAGAACCGGCTGGAACCCGTGAATACGGACGCGCTCATTTGGCACGCTTTGAAAAAGAGAATCCGCTTTTCAAGGATGTTCGCGAAAACTCACAAGTTTGGATGAGTCACGGAGATACAATTACGGCTATACCAGACAACTTCAGAGCTATCGCATCTACCGACAAAGTTGCCATTGCCGCTTATCAGGTAAACAACGAGAATGTATGGGGCGTACAGTTCCATCCGGAAGTTTATCACAGTGAAGACGGAACACAAATCCTGAAGAATTTCGTAGTTGACATCTGTGGAAGCAAACAAGACTGGAGCGCAGCTTCATTTGTTGAAAGCACAGTTGCACAGTTAAAAGAACAATTGGGCGATGACAAGGTAGTACTTGGTCTGAGTGGAGGCGTGGATTCTTCTGTAGCTGCCGTATTGCTGAACAAAGCTATCGGAAAGAATCTTACCTGTATTTTTGTAGATCATGGAATGTTGCGCAAAAACGAATTCCAAAACGTGCTTCATGACTATGAGTGTCTGGGACTGAACGTTATTGGAGTCGATGCCAGCCAAAAATTCTTCAGCGAACTGGCCGGTGTCACCGAACCTGAAAGAAAGCGTAAAATCATAGGAAAAGGCTTTATCGATGTATTCGATGAAGAAGCTCATAAAATTAAAGATGTAAAATGGCTGGCTCAGGGAACAATCTATCCTGACTGCATTGAATCACTCTCAATTACAGGAACTGTCATCAAGAGCCATCACAACGTAGGTGGTCTTCCTGAAAAAATGAATCTGAAATTGTGCGAACCACTCCGTCTGCTTTTCAAAGATGAAGTACGCCGCGTAGGTCGTGAATTAGGAATGCCTGAGCATCTCATCAAGAGACATCCTTTCCCGGGTCCTGGACTTGCTGTCCGCATCTTGGGAGATATCACTCCGGAAAAAGTGCGTATTCTGCAAGATGCCGATGATATCTTCATCCAGGGATTGCGCGACTGGGATTTATATGACAAGGTATGGCAAGCCGGCGTTATTCTGTTACCAGTACAAAGTGTGGGCGTAATGGGAGACGAACGTACTTACGAACGTGCAGTAGCATTACGTGCCGTTACAAGTACCGACGCAATGACTGCTGACTGGGCAAGACTTCCATACGAATTCCTGGCTAAGGTGTCCAACGATATTATCAACAAGGTAAAAGGTGTAAACCGTGTAACCTATGATATCTCGTCAAAACCACCTAGCACAATAGAATGGGAATAATACGATAAGAAAACCATAAAAATCCTCTTGCAGGCTATTCTTTAACAGAATATTTGCAAGAGGATTTTTTATAACTTATCATTTTTTAATTCATAACGATGTTTTTATAATTTATCACTACTGTCCACTAAAAATGGACAAGGTTAAAAATTAAATAAATTCGGTTCA
>OJMI01002492.1_pt1 | contig 16089 bp, 12 predicted proteins | sample 1597131 | NCBI WGS metagenome assembly OJMI01 (sample SAMEA2452116, study PRJEB22498) | human gut metagenome | reverse complement strand
GCTTTGCAAGCAAAATCCCACTAAACCCTATAGGTTGCGGATTTGAGGTTTATAACGAAGAGTCTTATGAAGATTATAATTTGAGTAATTATTTCTACAAGGAATCATCCAATTCACAGTTTGGTAACTCACAATGGCTGACAGTAGATATTAAGGGTCAGAGCATATTCCTCAATACAGACGGAAACGATGAACACAATGCCGATTACCGTTGTAAGTTCCAGATGTTTACTCCGGAATATAACAGATTTCAGGATGACGGTGGAGCAGAAGAAGGATATCCTAACAGTCCGTATCGTCTGACAACCAAGTGGTATTGCAGTGAAGACGAAACCGTACGTGACAAGAATGCACAGCTTCTTCCTATTATCCGTGCTACAGAGATGCGTTATATCATGGCAGAGCATTATGCCCGTATCGGACAGTATGAGGATGCATATGAAATCCTTCGTCAGATTCGTGAAAGACGTGGCCTTTACAGTTTCGAGTATCCATTGAACACCAAGAATTCTTTAGACGGATTCCTTGCCGATATGATTCGCGATGCACAAAGAGAATGGATTTCAGAAGGTCAGCTCTTCTATCTGTACAAACGTTTAGGTGCAAAAGTTGTTGTTAAATCAGGAGAAGCTGCAAGAAAGCTCAATAAGTCAGAGTATATGTTGCCAATTCCTGACAATCAGAATATGTAAATCTAATAAACAAGACATTTTATGAAAAAGATTATATATATAGCATTTGTTTTAGGAATGTTTTTAGGTATTACATCCTGTGAAGAACGTGATATTGAAGTCTTCGGAACAGAACATTTCATATATTTTGAGAAGTTCTGGAAAGATGCTGTATCTCCCGGAACAGAGAAGGCCGATTCTACCATGACTACATTCTTTTTTGCAAAGGAAACCGATCAGAGTGTATATGCCGATGTTGTACTTGTAATGTCTGGTCGCCAGCTTGAAAAAGACCTGCATTTCCAGTTGCGTGTTGTTGACGATATGACAACAGCTCTTCCCAATGAATATACATTGCAGGATGAATATGTATTCCGCGCTCGTCCGGTAGCTGATGACGCTATTGCCATCACCGATACCATTCAGATTCAGTTAAACCGCAGCGAACGTCTTGAAACCATGAAAGACGGTTACAGACTGGTAGTGGAACTGGTTCCGAACAGCGAAGTAAAAGTGGGTCAGACCGAGCGTTCACGTGCCATTATCCGCATCATGCAAGATCCTGTTAAACCGGATTGGTGGGATAAGGAAGTCGATACTTATCTGTTGGGTTCATACAGTGCTACGAAATACAAGACCTTCCTTGAGAACATTGAGGGCGCCTATGATTTGAATGCAGAGATGATCAAAGATAATCCTACCATGGCGCGTAAACTGGCTCTTGATTTCAAGAAATGGTTGATAGATTATAATGGTAATCATCCGGATGAGCCTCTGCGCGACGAAAATGGTGAATTAATTGAGGTTCCGGTATAATGGATTTAAAGTTGCATTCTTAAAAAACTGACAATTATGAAAAAAATCACATATTTACTATTGGGAGTCTTGTTATGCTTGACTTCCTGCTTTAAGGATGAAGGAAACTATGATTATAGTGAAACCAATCCTCCCCACTGGCTTAATGCTTCGAGTATTCCGTCATTTTATGCTTTTGACGCTCGCGATGTGACTTTGGTTGGTGAAAATCTCTTTGTTTGGGATACTGACTCTTTGCAGCGTGCCGCAGAGGTTACTTATGAGTGGGAGTTGAATAATAAGATCGTTGGTGAAGGCATTAATCTTACCATCGATACCCGTGAGCTGATGAGCCGTGCCGGTATTAAATCATTTACCGTGAGCGGTCATGCCGGAACTTATGGATCCTTTAGTATTGTTGAGAAGTCAACCGGTGTAAAATACATGAAAAAGTTCCAGGTATTCTTCTATCCCCGCTATTCCAGTGGTGACTGGATCATGATGATCGACAAGAACAATACCACCAAGGTGGATGTGCTTATTTCAGGTTCACAATATACGCTTGTAGAAAATGCCTACGAAGAGACCAATAACAATCAGTCAATCCCCGGTAAACCGGTGAGCATGGCATGGGCATACGACAAGCATATCGGTACTCAGGGAAGCATCAGCATCATTACCGATGAATGTGCTTATGAACTTAATGCTGAAGACCTTACGTTCTACTCAGATCTGACCGATCCGGGTCAGTTCCTCGAAGGCGTTCCGGCAGGTTTCAAGCCTGTTCAGCGTGTCGACATTGATCCGGCCCGTGATAATCTTTCTTCTCCCGCCACTTTCCTGTTGTCGGAAGACGGAAAGCTTTATACTCGCGTGATGTCGCCCAACTATTTGGGAGGTAAGTTCCTCACCGATCCGTATGAAATAGATTCCAAAGGTTATGATATCAAGTTCTTCGGTAATGCCATGTATGCCGGTATTGTTCCGGGTTACGACGCAAAGAACCGTCGTTTCGTGATGGGTGCCGTTGTTGAGGTTGTTTCCGGTTCTCAAGAGACTCAGGAAATTTTGTATCAGACCAAGGTTGCCGGTATGGAAGGAACTCCGGCATATGGTTCACAGGTTTGTGATTTCCCCGAAGGTACTGAAATTTTGTACATAGGTCCTGCCAATCATTTGAAGAACGCAACACAGGTATTTGCTTGCGTATCCAACCAACCGGGTTCATCAGTTACTCATGTTGCTGACTTGTTGGTATATCCGTCAACACTTACACCCGATCTTAGCAAATTGACACTTAATTCATTTGACCTTCCGATAAAGCTGGATGAAAAGTCACAGATTATTACTAGTGGAAACTCTCGTAATCTGATAACTGCACAGACCATGGCTAGAACGATGATTTATACCAAAGGTCAGAAAGTATATTTTGCGCAACGCAATGCATGGGCAAACTACGGATTCATGGATATCACATACGGTGAGATTGCTGTTGACGTAACCTCAGACATCTGTTATATGTCAGTAGCATACTATAATATGGATAAGCTTTTCCTGGCATGTGAAAACGGTGACATCTTTGTATATGATATTACAAATCTTAAATTCCCGACACTTGAATATCAAGGAAATGTAGGAGGTAAGGTAGTTGAAGCACGTCAGCTTGGTATGCATACTTCAACCAGTGATAAATTGAATCATTAATAATTTTGATACTACTGAACGAGGCACGCTGCTACAGGCATGCCTCGTCATTATAAAAAGACAAGGTAATGAAAAGAATTTTTTTAGGTTTGTGCATGTTTGCCGGTGCAGTGACCGGTATGGCACAGAATAATTATAAGGTAACTTTTGAAAACAAAACCGATAATCCTAATCTGAAAGTAGAAAAGGTTTATCTGTTCTCCATCGAAGACAAGATGGCTATTGACAGTGCGGCTTGCGTTAACGGACAGTATGTTATGCAGGGCACTACCCAATTGCCCAAGTTGGCATCGGTTTGTGCCACAGCCAACGGCTATAATGTAATTGCCGCTTTTGTACTCGACAATGAGCCGATAAAGGTTACTATTGACAAAGGCATTACGGTAGAAGGTTCTGAAACCAATGCCCGCATGCAGCAGATTACAAAAGCCATCGAACAGGGTGGTATGGATCAGCGCAAGATTCAGATGCAGGCAGAAGAGCTTTACAAGAAATACAACAATCAGCTTCCTGATTCAATTGCAAAACGTCTGGATGCTGAATGGGAACAGGTTTCAAAACGTCAGATGGATGCTTTGAAAAACGGAATTACCGAGAACAAGGACAATCTGATTCCCGCTTATTTCATATTCAACTATATGGAAGTTTTGGGAATTGACTTTATCGACAATTTCCTGAAAGACTACAAGTACAAAGACGATGCCCTTCTGGTTTCTGTATTCAAGATGCTTGAAGGCGAAAAACGTAAAGCCGTAGGAGCACAGTTCATTGATTTCTCCATGGCCGATATGGACGGAAAAATGCACAAGTTGTCTGAATACGTAGGTAAAGGAAATTATGTACTGATTGATTTTTGGGCAAGCTGGTGTGGTCCTTGTCGTGCAGAAATGCCGAATGTGAAGAAGGCATACGAGCAGTTCCACCCCAAAGGTTTTGAGATTGTAGGTATTTCACTTGATAACAATAAGGAAGCATGGTTGGGTGCAGTGAAACAACTTGGTATGACATGGCCCCAGCTTTCTGACCTGAAAGCATGGAAATGTGAAGCAGCACAGATTTATTATATCAAGGCAATCCCGGCCACTTTGCTGATTGGTCCCGACGGTAAGGTAGTTGCTTCAAACCTGCGTGCAGAGCAGTTGATAAAGAAACTCGAAGAGATTTATAAATAACCGTTTTTTCATTTTGTTTATATGGCAGGACAGAGGAATACGTTCCTTTGTTCTGTCTTTTTTTATGCCTGTCTTATTGTATCGAAAAACTTTGTTTTTCATTTGTCTCTCCACTCACCTTTCACTATCTTTAGATAAGATAGGATGCGCCTTGGCAATAGCCAATATAAAACTTTGTTTTCTATTTGCTACTGCGCTCGGCTTTCACTATCTTTTGATAAGATAGGATTCGGTTCGGGATAGCCCAATCGAAAAACTTTGTTTTTCATTTGTCTCTCCACTCACCTTTCACTATCTTTGTCCGCGAACAAAAAAAGAGCAAAATGAATACACAAGGATTAAGTACAATAGAAGAGGGTATCGAGGATATCAAAGCCGGAAAGATACTGATTGTAGTAGACAATGAAGACCGTGAGAATGAAGGTGATTTTATTGTTGCTGCCGAGAAAGTGACTCCGGAAATTGTCAATTTCATGATAACCAATGGTCGTGGAGTATTGTGTGCACCGCTTACAACCTCACGTTGCAAGGAACTTGAGCTGGAACCGATGACACAGAAGAATACATCACTGCTGGGAACCCCGTTTACCGTTACCGTCGATTTGCTGGGTCATGACTGCACCACCGGTGTATCTGCACACGATAGAGCAGCCACCATAAAGGCATTGGGCGATTCATCTTACAAGGCAGATGATTTCGGTCGTCCCGGTCATATATCACCTTTATACGCCAATGAAAACGGTGTATTGGGCCGTGACGGACATACCGAGGCAACCATTGACATGGCCCGTCTGGCCGGACTGAAACCTGCGGGTGCTTTGATTGAAGTAATGAATGCCGACGGCACAATGGCCCGCCTGCCTCAGTTACTTGAGATTGCTGAACGTTTTGATTTGAAGGTTATTTCCATAGCTGATTTGATTGCCTATCGCAAACGTACCGGACTTTAATTAGCATCATAAAAAAGGACACGTGCTTTTGTTGGAAAGTACGCGTGCTTTTTCAGAATTATCGGTTATCATTTTTTAAAAGCACGTGATCTTTTTTAAAATGATGGCCGATAATTATTTTTTTATAACTGATGTTTTTTCATTTGCTACTGCGCTCGGCTTTCACTATCTTTAGATAAGATAGGATGCGCCTTGGCAATATCCAATATAAAACTATGTTTTCTATTTGCTATTGCGCTCGGCTTTCACTATCTTTATGACATATTGAAAAAGCTTGAGTTATGTTGCACCATAAACTTTGATGTTACGGGTACCACCCGTATCGACAACTATGTACTTAATAACTCCTTTATGATGCCGGGGTTTATTATCACCTTTGTTTCTGTGGAGTTAGGCATGCTGGCGGCACTGTTTTTGTAGGCCTTCTATATATCATTTCTGCAAGTTGAGCACTTGCAAAATTTAAGTCAAATATTATAAAAGATGCAAGGGGACTGTTTCTCGAAAGAGAGGACAGTCCTCTTTATATTTACTTAAGTTGAGCATTTGCTTAAAATATTTATTTATATCAATCATTATATAACAACAAGACAATGAAAACATCAGTAAAAATCAAATTCAGGGCATCTACCGTATCAGGCAAAGCCGGATGCCTGTATTATCAGGTGATTCACAACCGTGTCTCCCGTCAGATCCGTACCGACTACAGACTCTTTCCTTCAGAGTGGGACGAGCGTTCAGAACTGGTCAATGTCTGTCCGTTTCATACCGATGCAGGCCGTGCGGCGGTTCTTCAGTCAATTCGTGAGCATGTACAGTATGACAAGGAGCGTTTGGACAAGATTGTCTCTTTGTTAAAAGAACAGAATGTAGATTATACGGTAGATGATATTATCAATGTATTTAGCAGTCAAAAAAACGAACTGTCATTTTTTAATTTTATGCGAAATGTGATATCCCATTTGAAGATTCTGGGAAAAGTCCGTACTTCCGAAACTTATACAGCCGCGTTCAAGAGCTTTGGTAAATTTTGCAACAATCGGCAGATAATGCTCGATGAAATAGATTCCGATATGATAATGCTTTATGAGGCCTATTTGAAAAAACAGGGTGTTTCTCTCAATACGATATCCTTTTATATGCGTATATTGCGTGCCACCTATAACCGTGCCGTTGAGAAAGAACTTATTCGTCAGCGCTATCCTTTTAAGTCAGTTTATACGGGAGTAGAAAAGACCGTCAAGCGTGCCCTTCCTCTTGAAATTATCAGACAGATGAAAGCACTTGACTTGTCGTCAGATTTATCGCTCGATTATGCCCGTGATATGTTCCTTTTCAGTTTTTATACACGCGGAATGTCATTTATTGATATGGCATATCTGCGTAAAAAAGACCTCCGTGATGGTATATTGCACTACCGTCGCCGCAAAACCGGTCAGCAATTATTTATAAAATGGGAAAGATGCATGCAGGATATCATTGATAAATATCCTGATAACCATACCGGTTATCTGCTTCCGATTATTCGGAACAGTCAGGGCGAACGAAAACTGTACAACAATGCCCTTCATTATGTCAATTACAAGCTGAAACACCTTTCAGGCTTATTGGACATACATGGCCCTCTTACAATGTATGTAGCCCGTCATTCATGGGCAAGCGTGGCAAAAAGCAAGAATATCCCCATTTCAATAATAAGTGAAGGCATGGGGCATGATTCAGAGAGTACCACCCAGATATATCTGGCTTCGTTGGACAATTCTGTTATTGACAAAGCGAATGAAATGATATTAAGTGACCTGTAGAAAACAATGAAGAGAGAAAAATCTCTGTCTCTTTACAAGAGACAGATTGTATATTAAAAACGTTAATATTCAGGTTATAAATGGTATAATTGATACAGATAATAGCATTATGTAGCTTTTTATCAAAATAAAGCAAATAAGATTTTTTTTTCTGTGTATTTCTTGTTTTGTAGCTTTTATGATTATTGCATTTTTTAAAATCTGTCTCTTGTAAAGAGAGAATGTCTTAAAAAATACTATTTAATTATCAACTACTTAAGTGGCTGATTCCTTATTCTTACTATTATAATGCGTAAAAATTTTCATGGTTCATAATGGTTCAAATGTAAAAAAACTTTTCTGATTAAATACTTTTATATATCTTTGCGTCATATAAAGCAGACCTCTCTTGTAAAGAGAGAGTCTGTATCTATTAAGAGAGAACGATAAATTTCAGAATTATAGACTGGTAAACGACTGATGTATGAATAAGGTTGTATACTTGAATTGCAAGCAGGCGGTACAGCTTTCACCAAGTGAAAGTGTATACCAGGACATAATTAGATTGAGTTTCGATGCCACTGTATAGTACAGATCCTCATTCTAATGCCATGGAGAATATAGCCGATAACGAGCCAAGAACAGATTCTGGTTCGGAAAAAGAACTCGTGTCTGAAAAACAGGGTGAGTTATCATGGTGTTATCTCTTTGTGCATAACAGCAAGATGGAGTATGTCAACTCCAAATTGGAAGAGAAGTTCAATACCTTTGTCCATAAGAGTATTGTTTACAAGCGTAAGCAAAATCGGATAAAGAAGTTGGAACGTCCCACTATTTCCGGTTTGTTGTTTGTACAGGGCAATTGTAATGAAGTCCAGGAATATCTGACCAATATCTATTCAGGCTTATATCTTGTAAAGGATTGCAGTACCCGTAAGGTGGCCGTAATCCCCAATCGTGTGATGCAGGCTTTTATTCAGATAGCCGGCTTGAACACCCACCACATTCGCTTCATGCCCAATCCTTTTGAATACTATTCGGCAGGTCATCCGTTAGTGAGAGTCACTTCAGGAGTTCTGGCCGGTATTGAAGGTTATCAGGTGCGTATTTCCAGAGACAAATGTCTGGTCACCTCTGTTGGAGGTATCACCATTGCCATAGGCGGTGTAAATCGTGAGAGTTTTGAAAATGTGGATGTATACGTCCGTCATCGTAGAGCTGAGTTGCATGAAGAAGACCATTCGAACGATGTGGTATTTACTCCCTTCCAGCAGGAAATTGACCAGTGCTTTTTTACGCCTCAGAACCAGTTGGACCTGATGGCCATAGCACATGCACTCGATGCTTGGATTTTACGTGCACGCATATTTGTGAACGGCAAAAAGTTCAAAGAAGCCATAGAAGTAAGCCTCTTTTTGCTCGAAGAGGTAGGAAGCCGTTTCCGCTCAATATACAATAAGTCTGAAATAGGCGATTTTAAGGATATAACCGATGTCTGCTCGAAAGCCGACAATATTTTGCTGGGAATGACAGAACGCTCTGACATTTCTGAAGATTTCAGGTTACAGATACTTACCGAACGCCAGTCATTGGCCATCCGTTATGCGTTTTTGCCGATGGATGTGTAAGAAGATTTTATACAGATGGATTCACATAGTGAAAATACCCGCCGTATTGCCAAGAATACATTGATGCTTTATGTGCGCATGCTGTTTGGCATGCTGGTATCGCTGTATACCTCCCGGGTTGTATTGCAGGCTCTAGGAGTAGAAGACTATGGTATCTACAATGTAGTGGGTGGATTTGTGGCGATGTTTTCCATGATATCAGCCTCTTTGTCGTCTTCTGTAGGTCGTTTTTTGACTTTTGAATTAGGTAAAGGAGATGTGGATGCGTTGAAACGGGTCTTTTCTACTTCGTTAAGTATACATGTGGTCTTATCTGTAATTATCGTCTTGTTGGCAGAAACAATTGGAGTATGGTTTTTGAATACTCACATGACTATTCCCGAAACCCGTCTGTATGCGGCTAATTGGGTGTTTCAGGCTTCCATTTTTGCATTTGTAATCAATTTATGGAGTGTGCCGTTTAGTGCTTCCATTGTGGCTCATGAACGGATGAGCGCTTTTGCTTATATAGGCATTTTGGATATTGTGCTTCGTCTGGTGATAGTGTTGTTTATTGCTTATTCGGGGATAGATTTTGATCGTTTGATAGTATATGCTTTGTTATTGGTTGCAGTAGTATGTCTGATGCAGATGATTTATTGGCGATACTGCTATCGGAATTTTGAAGAATGCCGTATTAATTTACATTTTGATGCCCAATATTGGAAAGCAATGAGTTCGTTTGCCGGATGGAACTTTATTGGATGTACGGCTGGATTGCTGAAAGATCAAGGGGTGAACGTCTTATTAAATATGTTTATTGGTCCTGTTGTTAATGCAGCACGTGGTATTGCCGGTACTGTTAATACGGCATTGACTTCATTTTCAGGTAATTTTATGACGGCTCTTAATCCGCAAATAACTAAATCCTATGCAGCTGGTGATTACGATTATATGTTTTCTTTAGTAGAGCGTGGTTCACGTTTTTCTTATTATATTCTGTTGATATTCGCTTTACCTGTGTTGTTTGAAACCGAGTTTATCTTAACTCTTTGGTTGAAATCTTATCCGGAACATACAGTTAACTTTGTTCGTCTTATTCTGATGGTAACTTTATGTGATATATTATCCAATACGTTGATTAACCTACAATTGGCTACTGGAAAGTTACGTAATTATCAGTTGGCGGTAGGAGGTATGTTGTTAATGAACTTTCCACTTTCTTATTTATGCTTGAATTTCGGTTATCCTCCGGAATCAACATTGATAGTGGCTTTTGTAGTTTCTGTATGTTGCTTACTGTTACGTCTGATATTTTTGCGTAACATGGTAGGATTGTCTGTTAACAGATTCTTGCGTAAAGTTTGCATGAATGTATTGCTGGTTACTATTGTTGCGGCAATTGTTCCCTTGTTTATTTATATGCAGATGAACGATAGTTTGATGCGTTTCCTTCTTATCTGTATTGTAACCGTATTTTGTTCATCATTGACCATTTATTTTGTGGGATGTTCATCCAATGAGCGGAGTTTCATAAAAGGGAAAATGCTTTTGGTTTATCAAAAAATCTTTCAATGATAAGTATATTGGATAATTCTCAATGTTGTGGGTGCGAAGCTTGTCGGAATATTTGTCCCAGGCAATGTATCCTGATGAAAGAAGACAATGAAGGTTTTTTATATCCGGAAGTGCATCTTTCCGATTGTATAGATTGTGGTCTTTGTGAGAAAGTTTGTCCTATATTACATCCTTCAAAAGAAAGAATGCCTATAGCCGTTTATGCTGTAAAACATCGTGATGATAATATACGGTTAGCCAGTTCTTCCGGAGGAGTATTTACTTTTATAGCTGAGAAAGTAATTGACGAGGGTGGTGTAGTTTTTGGTGCGCGTTTTAATGACCAGTGGGAAGTAATCCATGATTATGTTGAGACAAAAGAAAAACTCTCTTGTTTCAGAGGCTCAAAATATGTTCAAAGTCGGGTAGGAGATACCTATAAGCAGGTTTTGTATTTTTTGCAATCGGGCCGTAAGGTTTTGTTTACAGGTACATCTTGTCAGATTGCAGGTTTGAAACTATTTTTACGTAAGGAATACGATAACCTGTTGACGGCAGATATAATTTGTCATGGTGTTCCCAGTCCTAAGGTGTGGAAGAAATATTTGAATGAAATAACATCGACAGACGGTTCACAGGTAACAGATATTTCTTTTCGCGATAAGCAAAAAGGTTGGCACAATTATTTTCTGTCAATCAAAAGCAATGAAAAGGAATTGTCAGATATCCCGGTCTATTCAGGAATTTATTCCCGTTTATTCTTGTCAAATTTAATGTTGCGCCCATCATGTTATTCTTGTCCTGCAAAATCAGGAAAGTCTTGTAGTGATATTACCTTGGGAGATTTTTGGGGCATAGAGAATGTTTGTCCAGAATTTGATGATAATAAAGGATGTAGCGTAACATTGCTATATAATCCAAAAGCTAAAAGCTTTATGGAAGGAATGGTACTTAGTGAAGTTGCTTATAATCAAGCCAAACAAGGTAATCCTAGTTTAGAGGTCTCTGTTAGTTATCCGGTAAATCGGAATTATTTTTTTAAATTATTAGATGATAGCAAGAGCTTAGTTGATATACATCATTTATGTTTTCATTCTTCCTTAATGCAACGTATTCGTAGATTTGTTTTTAGAAAATACGGAGTATGAAAATAGCTATAGTAACATTACCTTTGCATACTAATTATGGTGGAATTTTGCAATGTTATGCTTTGCAGACGGCGTTGGAACGTATGGGGCATGATGTTAAGGTTTTGTCAAAGCCTCAGTATGGCCGGTCCTATTATATTTTATATCCTTTAGCTGTATGTAAGCGTTTGTTAAAACGTTTCCTTTTGGGTAAGGATGTTGCCATATTTAAAACTCCTCATCAAATAGTAAAACAGTATACAGATAGATTTATACATAAATATATCCATCAATATGAAAAAGGAGTATGGACTTCAAAAATTGCATCTCGCTTTGATGTAATAATAGTTGGAAGTGATCAGATTTGGCGTCCAGCATACTTTCAGCCGATAGAAGAAGCTTTCCTCTCTTTTTTAGGAGATTCTGATATAAAACGTATTGCATATGCGGCTTCGTTTGGTATAGACAATTGTGATGAGTATACACCAGAGCAGTTAAAGGTATGTTCTCAATTGCTGCAAAAATTTAATGCGATATCTGTCCGCGAATCGTCAGGTATTTCACTCTGTCAGAAATATTTTGGAGTAGATGCTGTGCAGATGCTTGACCCAACTTTGTTGCTTTCTGTGGACGATTATAGGGTATTGATAAATAATGCTACAACAAAACCTTCTAAAGGCAATATGTTGGTTTATATACTAGATAAGTCTGAGGAAAAATTAGCTTTAGTTAATCAGATAGCAGAAGAAAAAGGCTTGACTCCATTTTGGTTGGATAGTCCGGATGAACAAACAGAAGATCTTCCTTTAAAAAAACGTATAAAAATGTCTGTAGAACAATGGCTTCGTTCTTTTGATGATGCAGAGTTAATATTTACTGATTCTTTTCATGGTTGTGTATTTTCTATTATATTTCAAAAGCAGTTTGTTGTTATGGGAAATAAGGAAAGAGGTTTGAGCAGATTTACTTCCTTACTTGAACAGTTTTCTTTGTATGATAGATTACTATTTGATGTACAAGATTATGAAAAGAAAAAACTTGAATTAAATCGTAGTATTGACTTTCATTCAATATTTGACGTATTGAATAAAAAGCGTATGTGTTCATTTAATTATATATGTTCTTTTAATAATTTGAAATGAATACTCCATTAATATCTATAATTGTTCCGGTTTATAATGCTGAAAAAACTCTTAATAGATGTGTTGACAGCATTCTTCAACAAACATTCACAGATTGGGAATTGCTCTTAATAAATGATGGAAGCAAAGATCTCTCTGGGAAAATGTGTGATGAATATGCTCGAAAAGATTCACGAATCAGAGTTTTTCATAAAGAGAATGGAGGAGTAAGTTCTGCAAGAAATTATGGGAAGAAAATGGTAAAAGGTGATTGGATAATATTTCTTGATTCTGATGACTATTTTTTAGTAAATGCTTTGAATATATTGTTGAATGCAGCAATATTGAATAATACAAATGTTAGTGCAGCAAATTTTTTTGTAGAACTGTCAAATAAGAGATTTGGAGTTTGTGAGGGACGGAGCCGAATTGTAAAGGATAATTTTAAATCTTGGTATTTTAATTCTTTTTCTATACGCGCAGGTTCTGCACTATTTAATGCATCTATAATTAAATCTTATGAGTTTGATGAAAATATAAGTCGATATGAAGATGTAAAATGTTGGTTTGATATAATGCGAACTGAAAAAATAGCATATACTTCTGATTATGTAATGGTTTATTCTGAAGATAATTTAGGATTGAGCCATAAGGCAAAAAATATAAATAAAGATTATACTTTTAGTTTAGATTTTGTTGGTAAGTCCTTTTGGGAAAAGTTGTCTTTAGTTATCATTTTAAAGCAAGGTCTGATTTTATATCCAGAATATAGAAATCTATTGAAATCAAAGTATAAGAATGTGTGGTATCTCATATATATTAATGAACTTCTATCTGCATTAGTAAACATTCGAATTCGCTTTATCAGGTTAATTCGTAAGTTAAATATCTTTTTAAGACGTAGTTATGAAAATCAGCATTATAACAATAAACTATAACAACCGTATTGGTTTAGAAAAGACTATAGCATCTGTTATATCTCAAACATATAAAAATATTCAATATATAATAATTGATGGTGCCTCAACTGATGGTAGTACTGAAGTAATAAGGGAACATCATGAGAATATTGATTATTGGATTAGTGAGCCTGATAAAGGAATATACAATGCGATGAATAAGGGAATATTAAAAGCAACAGGTGATTATGTGTTATTTTTAAATTCTGGTGATTATTTAATATCTTCCGATATTATAGATAATATCTCTCATGAGTTAGATTCAGATGAAGATATTGTGTTTGGTTTATTAAAAACCTATCCATCTGGAATTATAGGATACACAGATATTCATTTACCATTGACTTTATTAGACTTTTTTAAAAGTAGTCCGATACCACATCCTGCTTCATTTATTAAGAGAAAATTATTTCTGAAAATGAATTATGATGAATCTTTAAAAATAGTTGCTGATTGGAAGTTTTTTTTACAGGCCGTAGTTTTTAAGGGATGCTCTTGCAAGAAAATTGAAAAGACTATCATTGTTTTTGAAGAGGGTGGAATAAGTAATCGGAATATGGCGCTTTGTAATGAAGAACGTTTGAATGTATTACAAGAGTTGTTGCCCGATGCAATCTTTGCTGATTATTTTAAATTTACTTCAGGAATGGAGTATACTAATGGTAATTATGAATTGTTTTTTACTCAATTGAAGCGATATAAATATAGTAAGTTGGTGTATATGGTTTCTGTTTTAATTGTGAGATTTATCTCAATATTTAAAATCAGTGCCTGTTTTTCTCGAAATTTTCCATTAAAGTGATTTTTAAATATGAAGGTATTATATGTTACAGGTATGTATTCTACTAAATATGGTGGATTTGAGAAATTTATTATTGAACTGTTGAAACGAGGCATAAGGTTATCTGTAATTTATAATAACATTCCTCAGCCAAATACATTTTATAATGATTTAAAAAAGTTTGATGCATGTATATATGTCGTTCAGGGAAATATATTGCAACGTAGTTGGCAAACCTTTCAGATAATTCGAAAAGAGAGACCTGATATAATACATTATCACTTTGGATTTATAGTTTACTTTATATTTATCTTAGTTAAACTCTTTTGTCCTAAGTGCAAACAAGTTCAGACTCAACATTGTGAATACCTATATACATCATGTATTATGAGGTTTTTAACGAGAATATGTTACAAATCTTTGGATCTTATTATATCTGTAAGTAAAGGAGTACAAGAAAAGTTGATTGCTAGAATAGGAAAGTCCAAGAAATTTATTGTTTCTTATTTAGGAGTATCTAAAGGAAAGATTCTTAATCCAAAATTGAAGAACTTTTTAAATATACCAGATAATACATTGATATTGACATCAATAGGATTTAATATTAATGTGAAGGGTTTTGATATTCTAGCCCAAGCAGTAAACTTATTGAAAAAAGAAAAGAAACAACTGCCACAATTTAAAATTATAGTTATAGGATTAAATGAAGCTGAAAATCTTAAATTTCAAGCTATTTTAAAAGAACAAGATGTTTTAGACTATTTTATTTCAGTAGGAATAAGTAATCACGTGGATGATTACTTGTCTTTTACAGATGTTTATCTGCAACCGTCTAGAACTGAAGCTATATCGTTAAGTATTATGGAAGCTTTGATGTATGGTATTCCTATCATAGGTTCCAAGGTAGGGGGAATATCTGAAGTTTGTGTTGATAGATATAACGGTTTGCTTGTTGAAAAGGCTAATTCACTTCAATTGGCTCAAGCTATATTAGAAATATTGACCGATGCAAATCTACGACAAAGGTTGGGATGTAATTCTTTGAAGCATTCTGATAATTTTAGATTAGATTTGAATGTGGATAGATTAATACGTTTATATCAAAATTTAGTAAATCATTAGAACTATGAATATAGTACCCATTGTTTTTGCTTTTGATAATAATTTGGTATTTCCGGCTTGTGTATGTATTTCTTCTCTTTTGATGAATGCTAAGGACGATACATTTTACGATATATTTATTTTACATTCTGTCCATATTTCGTTAAAAAAAGAAGAACTAGATAAGATACCGCAGTATTATAAGAATTGTCGTATTCAATATAGGCAGGTTGATAGTACATTCGATGACTCTTTTGAAATACGAGGGATTACAACGTCTGCATATTATCGGTTATTGATACCAGAGTTGATACCTGAATATGATAAAATTCTTTATTCTGATGTAGATGTAATTTTTCGTTCTGATTTATCGGAGTTTTATACAGATATAGATTTGGCTAACTATTATGTAGCTGGAGTTAACTCTCTATCTCATTTGGTGCCTGAATATAAACGCTATTATATTGATAAACTTCATTTGAATCCGGAAAAGATAATCTATTCCGGTAATTTGATTATAAACTCGAAAAAAATAAAAGAAAATCATTTAATTCCTTTATTCAAGGAACAGGCAAAAAACAACTATAAATTTCAAGATATGGATATCTTGAATATAGTATGTAAAGATAATATCTTATATTTATCGCCAGATTTTTGTTTGTCAACATTGATTTCCCAAGCTTCAATTTATAATCGTATGACTATATTAGGGACTGTCGTAAAAAGAATAAAACTTTATAACGAATTGATTGCCAATGTA
>OJMI01002471.1_pt1 | contig 16151 bp, 11 predicted proteins | sample 1597131 | NCBI WGS metagenome assembly OJMI01 (sample SAMEA2452116, study PRJEB22498) | human gut metagenome | reverse complement strand
ATTGGCAATCAATTCGTTATAAAGTTTTATTCTTTTTACGACAGTCCCTATTTATCGTACAAGGCGAAGGCCGCGGACATCTGACTCAGGCCATCGCTCTCGAAGGAATACTTCGAAACAGCGGACATGAAGTGGTAGAAATACTGGTAGGAAAAAGCAATTCAAGACAACTGCCCGAATTCTTCAACCGGCAGATTCATGCTCCCGTGCGCCGCTTTGAAAGTCCCAACTTTCTGCCTACGGCATCGAACAAGCGCAACAACCTGACACGCAGCATCGCCTACAACATAACCAAGATTCCAACCTATCTGCAGAGCATGCGCTTTATCAGGGAGCGCATCAGGGAAAGTGAAGCCGATGTGGTTATCAACTTTTACGAGCTGCTCACAGGACTTACCTATATGCTGTATCGCATTTCTGTTCCGCAGATATGCATCGGACACCAGTACTTATTTTTGCACAAAGATTGCCGATTGCCCCGAAAGGACAAAGGCAGCCTGATGCTGCTGCAGCTCTTTACCCGACTGACTTGTCTGGGAGCACAGAAAAAACTGGCTCTTTCGTTCCGCGCCATGGACGATGACAACGGAAAGCACATCCGCGTAGTGCCTCCATTGCTGCGAAAGGAAGTCATGCTTGAGGAAGCCACTCAGGGCGACTACATACACGGATATATGGTCAACTCCGGCTTTTCGGAGAACGTATGCAGATGGCATGCGGCACATCCCGAAACACCGCTGCGCTTCTTCCGCGACAAGAACAACAACATGCCTGTGATGAAAGTCGACGATACACTGAGCTTCTATCAGCTCGATGATGTGGAATTCCTCCGTCAGATGAGCGGATGCCGGGCTTATGCCAGCACTGCCGGATTTGAATCGGTATGCGAGGCAATGTATCTGGGCAAACCCATACTGATGGTTCCGGCACACATCGAACAGGACTGCAACGCACTGGATGCGGCATCCAACGGAGCCGGAATCATATCCGACGACTTCAATCTGGACCGCCTCATCGAGTTCAGCCGCGAATACAAGCCGAATCCGGCATTCCGTACATGGGTTGAAAGCGCCCCGTATATCATACGGTATGCCATCGAACCCGACATGTTCACACAAAACGCATCCGACCATATGTATATGGTGGAAGAATACATGTAACCTGAATTCCGCAAGCTCAACCTTATAGGAGTTTGAGGAAGTTAGAAGGAGTTACGGCCCGCCAGGACGACTCAGAAGGTAAAAGCCAATACCCGGCCTGATTAACGGCCTTTAAACTCCGGAAGCGATACACTTGAATGTATGTACTTGTCAGACCTTTCCATTTATAAAAAAGCCACAGGAATGCACTTTCCATAACGGGAGAATGCTTCTTGTGGCTTTCCTTTCTTATCTAAAGAAAAAACTTGTTCTAGAATGTTGTTTCGCCTTCGACGTAGTTTTCGAGAAACATATGCTCACCGTCGAACACGGCATAGGTAAATGATGAAATCCAGTCGCCCAATATCAACATGCGTGTAGAACGGTTCAGCATCAGGTCGAGTTCGATGTGCCGGTGACCGTAAATGAAGAAATTGATGTCCGGATGGTTCTTCAGATAGTCCTTCGAATAGAGAACCAGGTATTCCTTGTCCTCACCCATGTAATCGGGTTCTTTCCCGTTCTCACGCTTCAGGCGGCTGTGCTTGGCCCATTCCAGACCGAGCTCCATGCTCCATCGCGGATGAATGGCAGAAAACAGTGTCTGCAGCGTCTTGCTGTGAAACATGGCACGCAGCATCTTGAACTTCTTGTCGGGGTCGCCCAGTCCGTCGCCGTGAGCCAGATAAAAGAGCTTACCCTCAATCTCGCACGTAAGGGGCGCACGGTGCAGAATCACTCCACACTCCTTCTCCAGATAATCACCGCACCAGATGTCATGATTTCCCGTAAAGAAATGTACTTCCACTCCGCTGTCGGTCAGTTCGGATATTTTCCCCAAAAAGCGGGTATATCCCTTAGGCACAACCGTCTTGAACTCATACCAGAAATCAAACATGTCGCCCAACAGATAAACAGCCGCAGCATTCTCCTTTATCTGGTCAAGGAAATTGACCAGACGCCGTTCCTGCGTCCGGCTGTGCTCAATGGCGCGCGAGCCCAGATGGGCGTCTGAAAGGAAATATACATTTTTCATAGCCGCACAAGTTTTATACAATTACAGGAATCCCAGTTCCAGCTTTGCCTCTTCGCTCATCATGTCCTTGTCCCACTCGGGTTCGAAGACCAGATTGACTACTGCATTCTTCACACCTTCGACCGACTCAACCTTCTGGCGCACATCTTCCATGATGAATTCGGCTGCCGGACAGTTGGGGGCGGTCAGTGTCATGTCAATCAGTGTCTCGCCGTCGTCTTGAACATCAATCTTGTAAACCAGTCCCAGGTCATAGATGTTTACGGGTATCTCAGGGTCATAAACCGTCTTGAGCATTTTCACTATCTTTTCTTCAATCGCCAATTTGCTGTCTTGTTCCATAATTTTCTTCACAAATGAATTTCAAAAGACAAAGGTGGGGATAATTTTTGAAATATGCACACATTAGCAACGTAAATGTGCATATTTGTCAGCGACGAAACACTTCGGAAAGCTCCTGCAACTGTTCGGCAACGAGTTCATACACTTCGGTATATCCTCTGTTGCCCGTTTTGTCTGACTATGTATATTTGCAAACGTATTAGAGACAATAACGATACGATTTTTTCTTTTCATCAAGGTGATACAGTTGCCGGCCGGAAGCGTCTTGCCGCGCAACTGTTTCTTCCGTCTCTACAGGCAGGGCAAAGTGCTTTATTGAGCCTTTGCCACCAGCGTGCTGAGCCTTAACCGCCAGCATGCTGGGCCTTAACTCTCAATCTGCTGAGCCTTAACTCCCAGCAAAGCGATATAATGCGCTGATTTTCAATAGAGGTAATCTAAATATTTTTCAGAGCAAACCTTCATCGGCATAACTGTAATAAGAGCCGTCGGTAAGCACAATGTGGTCAATGAAACGTATGTCCATGAGTGCGGCACTTCTCGACAGCTGTTCGGTAAGCCGGTTATCTTCCGCACTGGGACGCACATTGCCCGACGGATGGTTATGGCAGAGCGCAATGGCCGTAGCCCGCCGCAGGATGGCCTCGCGCAACACGCAACGGATGTCGACGGCCGTTCCGGCAAGTCCTCCCGCGCTTATCTTTACCCGGTCTATCACCTTCAGAGCCTGATTGAGCAATATTACCCAGCACTCTTCAATCGGCAAGTCGCACATGAGCGGATGGAAATAGTTGTATATGTCTTTCGAAGAGGTGATACGCTTGCGCTCCTTCACCATATCGGTCAGGGCAGCACGCCGTTTGCCCAGTTCGGATGCCGCCAGAATGGTTATTGCCTTTGCCGGACCGATACCCTTGAAGCTGCACAGTTGCGCCAGGTCCATCTTGCCCAGACGGGCCAGGTCGTTCTCACACTCGGCCAGCACACGGCGCATCAGTTCCACCGCCGTCTCATCGGTGTTTCCCGACCCTATCAGGATAGCCAGCAACTCGGCATCACTCAAGGCCGAAGCCCCGTGTGCCATCATTTTCTCACGCGGGCGGTCTTCAGCAGCCCACTGGTTGATATTGAGTTTCTTCTCTGCCATATATAAATGTTCTCGATAGTTATTTGTAGAAATTCTTCTGGAAAGCGGAAAACTCGTCCTTTCCCAATACGCAGCGCTGCCACCATGCGCGCAGGAATCCGCTTCCGTATCCGATGAGCTGTATGAATGCCGCTCCTACCGAAAGCGCTCCGATAGCAAGACTACGGTTCTGCACAGACGAGTCAAGGAATATAATGACGGCAAACAGGGCTATCAGCGAAAGGCTCCATATACAGAAAGGCGACACCAGCAGCAGAAACGCAACTCCCAGCGTAAACACTGCCGGAAGCAGATGTACCAGTTTCAGCGACTCGGGATATTTCTTATACAGATTGATGCGAGCAATTCCAAAGTTATGCACCTGCTTGAAAAACTTCTTCATGTCCGTGCGACGCTTGTGCCATACCCATGCTCCGGGAAACAGCCGGCAACGGTATCCGTTCTTGAAGATACGTATACTGAAATCAATGTCTTCGCCGAAACGCATCTTCGAAAAGCCACCCAAAGCATTGTATACGTCGCGGCGTATTCCCATGTTGAAACTGCGGGGATAAAACTTGTCCATCTTCTTCTTTCCGCCACGGATACCTCCGGTGGTGAAAAAGGATGTCATGGCATAGTTGATGGCTTTCTGCACGTTGGTAAACGATTCGTGCGCATGATCCGGACCTCCGAAAGCATCGGCAGGTTCACGCTGGAGCTCATCTTCCACCGCCTGCAAATATCCGGGAGGAAGAATGCAGTCAGAGTCGAGCACAATCAGGAATTCACCTTCTGCCCGCTCGGCGCCATAGTTACGGGTCTGTCCCGGTCCGGAACTCGGCTTTATGAAATAACGCACAGCCATGCGGCCTGTATATTTCTCAACCACATCACGGCACGGACGCGCGGAGCCGTCTTCCACCACAATGACTTCAAAATCGGTAAAAGTCTGTGTTGTCAGACTTTCAAGCAGTTCGTCCACCTCATCCGGACGATTGTATACGGGAATAATCAACGAGTATTTCATAATGGCCGCAAGTTACGAAAAAATAAAATAATTTGATTCATTACAGGACATTCTATTTGCAGGAAAGGGAAGAGAAAGGAAGAATTAGCCTGTACACATTTATGAAACATCTATGCAGAAAACAAAAAGGAACGGCCGCATCCCATCTGGATACGGCCGTTTCTTTATCTATATAATTCAGAGTTCAATTATTCAACTTCGCTATAGTCGAGTACATTTTTGCGGTTGGCAAGCATGCGGTCGTATTCTTCTTTAGAACCGACAATCAGCTTCTCATATTCACGCAATCCTGTACCGGCAGGAATCAGGTGACCGCAGATAACGTTCTCCTTCATACCTTCCAGCTTGTCGACCTTACCATTGATGGCTGCTTCGTTAAGCACCTTGGTAGTTTCCTGGAATGATGCAGCCGACATGAAGCTTGAAGTCTGCAATGCGGCACGTGTGATACCTTGCAGAATCTGAGTAGAGGTAGCAGGCACTGCATCACGCACCTGAACGGTCTTCAAGTCACGACGCTTCAGCATACTGTTCTCGTCTCTCAGCTTGCGGGCTGTAACAATCTGTCCCGGAACAAGAGTTTCAGAGTCACCAGCATCAACAACCACTTTCTTACCCCAGATACGGTCGTTTTCTTCCATAAACTCGAACTTGTCTACCACCTGTTGTTCAAGGAAGCGTGTATCACCCGGCTCATTGATTTCAACCTTACGCATCATCTGACGTACGATGATTTCAAAGTGCTTGTCGTTGATCTTCACACCCTGCAGACGGTATACGTCTTGTACTTCGTTTACGATATATTCCTGAACAGCCGTAGGACCCTTGATTGCCAGAATATCAGACGGAGTGATAGCACCATCGGACAACGGAGTACCGGCACGTACGTAGTCGTTTTCCTGTACCAAGATTTGTTTTGACAACGGAACGAGGTATTTACGTACATCACCCACCTTGGAAGTTACGATGATTTCACGGTTACCACGTTTAACTTTACCCATAGTGATTTCACCGTCGATTTCAGATACAACAGCAGGGTTAGACGGGTTACGTGCTTCGAACAACTCAGTAACACGTGGAAGACCACCGGTGATATCACCAGCCTTACCAACGGCACGAGGTATCTTAACCAAAATGTCACCCGGTTTTACCTTCTGGTTGTTCTCTACTACAACGTGACCACCTACCGGCAAGTTGTATGTACGAATCAGAGAACCTTCCTCAGACATGATTCGGATAGAAGGAACCTTAGTCTTGTCTTTCGATTCAGTAATGATGATTTCACGCAAACCGGTTGCTTCGTCAGACTCAACCTTGTAAGTTACGTTCTCAATAACTGATTCGAACTCAATCTTACCGGCAGCTTCGGTAATGATAACGGCGTTGAACGGATCCCATTTTGCAATGAGCTTGCCTTTCTCAACGGTATCACCGTCACCGGCATAAAGTTTAGAACCGTAAGGAACGTTGTGAGTAGACAATACGATACCTGTATTGACATCGATGAAGCGAACTTCGGCCAAACGACCTACTACAATCTTCACTGCTTCACCGGTTTCTTCTACAGAATCAACGGTACGCAATTCTTCGAATTCAAGACGTGCATCATGTTTTGCAACAATGCTGGCATTGGCAGCCAAGTTACCAGCGATACCTCCGGCGTGGAAGGTACGCAATGTCAACTGAGTACCCGGCTCACCGATAGACTGTGCAGCGATAACACCTACAGCCTCACCCTTATTTACCATACGGCTGGTAGCCAAGTTACGTCCGTAACATTTTGCACAAACACCTTTCTTCGATTCACAAGTCAATACAGAACGGATTTCAACGCTTTCGATTGGTGAATCTTCAATCTTTTGTGCAATCTCTTCTGTGATTTCCTCACCGGCAGCAACAAGCAGCTCTCCGGTATTCGGATGTATGATGTCGTGAACGGAAACACGTCCCAAGATACGTTCGTAAAGTGTATCGATTACCTCATCATTGTTCTTCAATGCGGTGCAAACCAATCCACGAAGTGTACCACAGTCTTCTTCATTGACAATCACATCGTGTGATACGTCAACAAGACGACGGGTAAGGTATCCGGCATCGGCAGTCTTCAACGCGGTATCGGCCAAACCTTTACGGGCACCGTGAGTAGAGATAAAGTACTCAAGCACTGACAAACCTTCCTTAAAGTTAGAAAGAATCGGGTTCTCGATAATCTGTGCACCTTCAGCACCTGCTTTTTGCGGTTTTGCCATCAAACCACGCATACCAGACAACTGACGAATCTGCTCTTTAGAACCACGAGCTCCAGAATCCAACATCATGAATACAGAGTTGAATCCCTGGTCGTCGGCCGAAATAGTCTTCATCAGGATGTTTGACAAGTCGTTGTTTACGTGGGTCCATGTATCAATAACCTGGTTGTAACGTTCGTTATCGGTGATGAATCCCATGTTATAGTTCATCATGATTTGCTCAACCTCTTCATTACCGCGTTTAACCAGCTCTTCTTTCTCCTTCGGGATAATGATATCGCCCAAGTTGAATGACAATCCACCCTTGAACGCCATGTAGTATCCCAAGTTCTTGATACCATCGAGGAAGTCGGCAGCACGAGCCACACCCACTTTCTTGATTACGTCACTGATGATGTCACGCAATGATTTCTTAGAGATAATCGTATTGATAAATCCGGCTTCAACAGGAACAATCTCATTGAAAATTACACGTCCAACAGAGGTTTCACGCATTATTTTCACAATGTTTCCGTTTTCATCAAGGTCATCAACGATAACCTTTACCGGAGCATGTATATCTACCTTACCTTCATTGTATGCAATCAAAGCTTCTTCCGGTCCGTAGAATGTCAGTCCCTCACCCTTGGCACCTTTTCTAAGCTTGGTAATATAGTACAGACCAAGCACCATATCCTGAGCAGGCACGGTAATAGGAGCACCATTGGCCGGATTCAAAATATTATGTGACTGCAACATCAGCATCTGAGCCTCAAGGATTGCTTCATTGCTCAAAGGCAAGTGTACAGCCATCTGGTCACCATCGAAGTCGGCATTAAATGCGGTACATGCCAACGGGTGCAACTGAATAGCTTTACCTTCAATCATCTTAGGCTGGAATGCCTGAATACCCAAACGGTGCAATGTCGGCGCACGGTTCAACAATACCGGATGACCTTTCATTACATACTCAAGGATATCCCAGATAACCGGTTCTTTGCGGTCTACAATCTTCTTTGCAGATTTTACAGTCTTAACAATACCACGTTCAATCAGCTTACGGATGATAAACGGTTTATAAAGCTCGGCAGCCATCAGTTTAGGAATACCGCACTCACCCATTCTCAATTCCGGTCCGACAACGATTACAGAACGTGCAGAGTAGTCAACACGTTTACCCAACAAGTTCTGACGGAAACGTCCTTGCTTACCTTTCAAGCTGTCTGACAAAGACTTCAACGGACGGTTGGCATCAGTCTTAACTGCACTCGATTTACGAGAGTTATCAAATAAAGAATCAACAGCTTCCTGAAGCATACGTTTTTCATTACGCAAGATTACTTCCGGAGCCTTGATTTCTATCAATCTCTTCAAACGGTTATTACGGATAATAACACGACGATACAAGTCGTTCAAGTCGGATGTTGCAAAACGACCACCATCCAACGGAACCAACGGACGCAATTCGGGAGGAATAACAGGGATAATACGGAGAATCATCCATTCCGGTTTGTTGCGTCCACGTGAAGCACGGAACGATTCTACAACTTGCAGACGTTTCAGAGCTTCAGTTTTACGTTGCTGAGAAGAATCGCTGCCGGCTCTGTCTCTCAATTCATAAGACAAAGCATCCAAATCCAAGGTTGCAAGCAGGTCATAGATAGCTTCAGCACCCATCTTTGCAATGAACTTGTTCGGATCGGTATCTTCCAACAACTGATTGTCTCTCGGAAGGGTATCGAGTATATCCAGATATTCTTCTTCCGACAGCAAGTCATATTTATTTACACCGTCTTCAGCTTTGATACCCGGCTGAATAACGACATAACGCTCATAATAAATAATAGAATCAAGTTTCTTGGTAGGCAAACCAAGCAAATAACCTATTTTATTAGGCAAAGAACGGAAATACCAGATGTGTGCAACAGGAACAACGAGCTGAATATGTCCCATACGTTCACGACGCACTTTCTTCTCTGTAACTTCCACACCACAACGGTCGCACACGATTCCTTTGTAACGGATACGTTTGTACTTACCGCAATGGCATTCATAATCTTTCACCGGACCAAAAATACGCTCACAGAACAAACCGTCGCGTTCCGGTTTATAAGTACGGTAATTAATAGTTTCAGGTTTCAGTACCTCACCACTTGAATTCTCAAGAATCTCTTCTGGTGAAGCCAAACCGATAGAGATTTTAGTAAAGTTACTCTTTATCTTTGTTTCTTTTCTGAAAGCCATACTTTATTTTTTATAATGTAAAGAGTTGTTATATGTAGAAGGTTAAGAACCGGAAATTAGAACCTTCCCGGCTCTCAACCTGTAAATATGTTTATTCCAGATTTATACTTAAAGCAAGTCCTCTCAACTCATGCAATAATACGTTCAGTGATTCAGGGATACCCGGTGTCGGCATCGGATCACCTTTCACAATAGCTTCATAAGCTTTAGAACGTCCAACCACATCATCTGATTTGATTGTCAGGATTTCTTGCAGAATATGAGCAGCACCAAATGCTTCAAGAGCCCAAACTTCCATTTCTCCGAAACGCTGACCTCCGAACTGAGCCTTACCTCCCAAAGGTTGCTGAGTAATCAATGAGTACGGACCGATAGAACGAGCATGCATCTTGTCTTCAACCATGTGACCAAGTTTCAACATGTAAGTAACACCTACAGTAGCCTGCTGGTCGAATGCTTCACCGGTAGCACCATCATACAGGGTAGTCTTGCCATAACGCGGCAGTCCGGCCTTGTCAGTCCATTCATTCAAATCATCCAAAGTTGCTCCGTCAAAGATAGGTGTTGCAAACTTCACACCCAGTTGTTTTCCTGCACGTCCTAAAACAGCTTCAAATATCTGTCCGATGTTCATACGTGAAGGCACACCCAACGGGTTCAATACGATATCAACCGGTGTTCCATCGGCCAAGAACGGCATATCTTCCTGACGAACCACGCGAGAAACAATACCTTTGTTACCGTGACGTCCGGCCATCTTATCACCCACACCAATCTTACGTTTCTTTGCAACATAAACCTTAGCCATCTGAACAATTCCTGCAGGAAGTTCATCTCCGATGGTTATGGCAAACTTCTTACGTTTGAGTTCAGCATCAAGTTCCTTATACTTCTTCAGGAAGTTTATAATCAGACTGCGGATCATATCATTCTTATGTGCATCCGGAGTCCAGTCACTTAACTGTACAGAAGTATAATCCAAGCCTTCAAGATCACGCTTGGTAAACTTGCTTCCTTTAGCAATAACTTCAGTTCCGAGATAATCTCTTACACCTTGTGAAGCAAGTCCTTCAGTCAATACAAGCAACTTATCAATAAGTATATTCTTGAGTTCTGCAACTTTTACATCGAATTCCTCATCAATCTTCGGAAGCAGAGCCTTATCTGCCATCTTAGAGCTGCGAGTCTTGATAGCACGAGAGAACAGACGTTTGCCTATTACAACACCCTTCAAAGAAGGAGAAGCTTTCAATGAGGCATCTTTCACATCACCGGCTTTATCACCAAAGATAGCGCGAAGCAGTTTTTCTTCAGGAGAAGGATCTGACTCGCCTTTTGGAGTAATCTTACCAATCAGGATATCACCCGGCTGGATACATGCACCAACACGTACAATACCGTTCTCATCCAAATCCTTGGTAGCATCCTCGCTCACGTTAGGAATATCAGAAGTCAACTCTTCCATTCCTCGCTTAGTCTCACGAACTTCCAAAGAGAACTCTTCAACATGAACAGAGGTCAATATATCTTCACGAACGACTCGTTCATTCAATACAATAGCGTCCTCATAGTTGTAACCCTTCCACGGCATGTATGCCACAAGAAGGTTCTTACCAAGAGCAAGTTCACCTTTTTCAGTAGAATAACCTTCTGTCAGAATATCACCTTTCTTAACACGTTGTCCTTTATTGCATATAGGACGAAGGTCAATTGTCATATTCTGGTTTGTACGACGGAATTTAGGAATTCTATATTCTTTCAAAGCAGGTTCAAAGCTTACAAATTCCTCATCCTCTGTTCTGTCATACAATATCTTGATTGTTGTAGCGTCAACAAATTCGATAACTCCATCACCTTCTGCTGTAATTTGTGTACGAGAATCTTCACACAACTGCTTTTCGATACCTGTACCAACAATAGGAGCTTCGGTTCTCAACAATGGAACAGCCTGGCGCATCATGTTAGAACCCATCAACGCACGGTTAGCATCGTCATGTTCCAAAAACGGAATCAAAGAAGCCGCAATTGATGCAATCTGCTGTGGAGACACATCCATCAATTCAACTTGTCCCGGTTCTACAACTGGATAATCTGCATCCTGACGAGCTTTTACTTTTGAACGAATAAATGTACCGTCATCGTTCAAAGGTGCATTACCCTGTGCAATGATTTTATTTTCTTCTTCCTCTGCTGTTAAATACAAGATGTGATCATTGTTCAAATCAACAACAGCATTGTCAACCTTACGGTAAGGAGTTTCAATGAATCCCAAATCATTAATCTTTGCATATACACACAAAGACGAAATCAAACCGATATTCGGTCCTTCAGGAGTTTCAATAGGACACAAACGACCGTAGTGAGTATAGTGTACGTCACGTACCTCGAATCCGGCACGGTCACGAGACAAACCACCAGGACCCAAAGCAGACAAACGTCTCTTATGGGTAATTTCAGCCAATGGGTTTGTTTGGTCCATAAATTGTGACAACGCATTTGTTCCGAAGAAAGAATTGATTACTGAAGAAATAGTCTTGGCATTAATCAAATCTGTCGGAGTAAACACTTCGTTGTCACGAACGTTCATACGTTCACGAATCGTACGCGACATACGTGCCAAACCGATAGCAAACTGATTTGACAACTGTTCACCAACCGTACGTACACGACGATTACTCAAGTGGTCGATATCATCAACAACTGCCTTGGAGTTAACCAATTCAATCAAGTACTTGATGATTTCGATAATATCTTCTTTGGTAAGTACTCTTACATCCATGTCGGTAGTAAGATTCAACTTACGGTTTATTCTATAGCGACCTACATCGCCCAAGTCATATCGTTTATCAGAGAAGAACAGATTATTAATAACCTCACGAGCACTCGCATCATCAGCAGGATCGGCATTACGCAACTGTCTGTAAATATATAAGACAGCTTCTTTTTCTGAGTTACTCGGGTCTTTTTGAAGAGTATTGAATATGATAGAATAATCTGACTGATTTGCTTCTTCTCTGTGGATCAATACATTCTGAACTCCAGATTCGATAATCTCATCTATGTGTTCTGCTTCGAGCACTGTTTCACGGTCAATAATAACCTCGTTACGCTCGATAGACACAACTTCTCCTGTATCTTCATCAACAAAATCCTCAACCCATGTTTTCAAAACACGAGCTGCCAATTTGCGTCCTACACATTTCTTCAAATTAGCCTTAGTAACCTTAACCTCTTCAGCCAAGTTAAAGATTTCAAGAATATCCTTATCGTTCTCAAATCCGATAGCTCTCAACAATGTGGTAACAGGTAATTTCTTCTTACGGTCAATGTAAGCATACATCACATTATTGATATCTGTTGCGAATTCAATCCATGAACCTTTAAACGGAATAATTCTGGCAGAATAAAGTTGAGTACCGTTAGCGTGTACACTTTGTCCGAAGAATACGCCCGGAGAACGGTGTAACTGTGATACAACAACACGTTCAGCACCATTTATGATAAATGTGCCGTTATCTGTCATATATGGAATAGGTCCTAAAAAGACATCCTGAATTACCGTATCAAAATCTTCATGATCCGGATCAGTACAATACAATTTTAACTTCGCTTTTAAAGGGACACTGTATGTTAATCCGCGCTCAAGACATTCTGCTATAGAATAGCGGGGCGGATCTATATAATAGTCCAAGAACTCAAGAACGAAATTATTTCTTGTGTCAGCAATAGGGAAGTTTTCCGCAAAGACTTTATACAAGCCATCATTCTTACGCATTTCTGGCGGTGTATCCAATTGTAAAAAGTCACGGAATGACTTCAATTGTACTTCCAAGAAATCCGGATATGGCATCGGATTTTTAATAGAAGCAAAATTAACTCGTTGATTTACAGTATTTGAAGACATCTGTTAATGAATTAGAAGAACTTAATTTAATTATAGACACAAAAAGGTTAAGAATCCCATTAGGCAGAGATTCTTAACCGTATTACCTGATTACTCAGGCTATTCTTATTTAAGTTCAACTTCAGCTCCAGCTTCTTCCAAAGTTTTCTTCAAAGACTCAGCTTCATCTTTAGCAAGACCAGCTTTAACTGTGCTAGGAGCACCGTCTACCAAGTCTTTAGCTTCTTTCAAACCTAAACCACAAGCTTCTTTCACAGCTTTAACAACTTGTAATTTAGCTGCACCAGCGCTCTTTAATACTACATCGAAAGAAGTTTTTTCTTCAGCAGCAGCTGCACCACCTGCAGCAGGACCAGCAGCAACAGCTACAGCTGCAGCAGCAGGTTCAATACCGTATTCTTCTTTAAGGATAGTTGCAAGTTCATTAACTTCTTTTACTGTCAAGTTAACTAATTGTTCTGCAAAAGCTTTCAAATCTGCCATTTTTGTATGATTTTAATTGTTTATTACTAATTGATTGATTTTGATATTTATTCTGGTCTTTCACCAAGAGTCTTAAGCACTCCGTGAAGGGTGTTGCCACCTGATTGAAGAGCTGAAACAACATTCTTCGCAGGAGATTGGAGCAATGCAATAATCTCTGCAATAACTTCGTTCTTGCTCTTGATATTGGTAAGAGTATCCAATTGGTTTGCTCCAATATAGAAGCTTTCCTCAGCATAAGCTGCTTTCAAACCCGGAATACCATTTTTTGCTACTTTCTTGATTAATTTAGCAGGTGCATTAGCTACATTGGCAAACAATACAGCTGTAGTACCTTTTAAACAATCATATAAAGGAGAGTAATCAACATCCAAGCTTTCAAAAGCTTTGTGAAGCAATGAGTTCTTAACAAGAACCATTTTAATCTCCTGCTTGTAGCATTCTGCTCTCAAGGCTGAAGTTTGAGCTGCGTTCATTGCAGTTACATCAACCAAGTAGAAATGAGCATATTCCTTTACAGTATCAGCAAGCTGAGATATAATCAAACTTTTATCTTCCTTTCTCATGATTCCTCCTTAATTATTAGTTTTCCTCTATTGATTTCGGGTCAACCTTGATACCCGGACTCATTGTACTAGAAAGATAAATACTCTTGATATATGTACCTTTAGCTGCAGACGGCTTCAATTTGATAATTGTAGCCAAGAATTCTTTAGCATTCTCACGAATAGCATCAGCAGAGAAAGAGATCTTACCGATAGATGCGTGAACGATACCGCTCTTATCTACCTTAAAGTCGATCTTACCTTGCTTAACTTCTTTTACAGCTTTAGCAACATCCATAGTTACGGTACCACTCTTAGGATTCGGCATCAATCCACGAGGACCGAGTACACGACCGAGTGCACCAATTTTACCCATGATAGATGGCATAGTGATGATTACATCAATATCAGTCCATCCACCTTTGATCTTTTCAATATATTCATCAAGACCAACATAGTCAGCACCAGCTTCTTTTGCAGCAGCTTCAGCATCTGGAGTACAGAGAACAAGTACTCTAGTAACTTTTCCAGTTCCGTGGGGAAGTGAAACAACACCTCTCACCATCTGATTTGCCTTACGTGGATCAACACCTAAGCGCACATCAATATCCAGAGATGCATCGAATTTAGTAAAAGTAACTTCTTTAACCAATTCAGAAGCTTCTCTCAGAGAGTATGCTTTCCCTGCTTCAATTTTCGCAGCAGCCAACTTTTGATTTTTAGTAAGTTTACCCATTGTAATTGAAGTTTATTAATTATTACCAGGGAATTCCCCTTTAATTGCGATACCCATACTTCTCGCAGTACCAGCAACCATTGTCATAGCAGCTTCAACAGTAAAACAGTTCAGGTCAACAAGCTTATCCTGAGCAATAGCACGGATTTGATCCCAAGTCAACTCAGCAACTTTTTTACGGTTAGGCTCAGCAGAACCACCCTTTATTTTAGCAGCTTCGAGCAATTGAATAGCCACAGGAGGAGTTTTGATTACGAAATCAAAAGATTTATCAGTATAATAAGTGATAATCACAGGTAATACCTTACCTGCCTTGTCCTGTGTTCTGGCGTTGAATTGCTTGCAAAATTCCATAATATTGATACCCTTGGAACCGAGAGCAGGTCCAACGGGAGGTGATGGATTTGCAGCGCCTCCTTTAATCTGTAATTTGATTAGTCCAGCAACTTCTTTAGCCATTTCTTTATTAATTTATTTATTTGTTTATTGCAAAGAATAACATGCGTAACAAAACATATTACTCTTTCTCAACTTGCATAAAGCCTAATTCGAGAGGAGTTTTCCTTCCGAAAATCTTAACCATAACTTTCAGCTTCTTCTTTTCGCCATTTACTTCTTCAATCAATCCTGTAAAGCCACTGAAAGGACCTTCAGTTACTTTTACAGCATCGCCCACTTCGTAAGGTATATTGTCGTCCATCTCCGGTAATCCATCAACAACGCCCAATATTCGATTCACCTCAGAAGCTCTTAAAGGAGTAGGATTATCCAATCCACCAAGAAAGCCTATCACATTTGGAGTATTCCTCAGGTGATGAGCAACCTCACCCACTAATGCTGCTTCCACCAAAACGTAACCAGGAAGATAACTTCTTTCTTTCACAATTTTCTTTCCATTGCGAACCTGATATACTTTTTCAGTTGGAATCAATACCTGAGACACATACTCACCAAGATCACTGTTTTTTATATCAGCCTCAAGATATTCTTTCACCTTGGTTTCTTTTCCACTAACAGCACGTAATACGTACCACTTCTTTTCAATCTCAGACATAATTTTTCAAGATTAATGAGGATAGACCAGTTCCATAGTCCATTGGAAAACAGAATCCATAGCCAAAACTACCAATGCGATAAGCAGGGAAGCATATAAAACAACTACCGCACTGTTTGTAAGTTCTGAACGAGTTGGCCAAGAAACTTTATGAACAAGTTCGTCATAAGATTCCTTACAATAATTTACTATACTCTTAAACATATACATTCTATTATTAGCACGGGAAGAGAGGCTCGAACTCCCGACACCCGGTTTTGGAGACCGGTGCTCTACCAACTGAG
>OJMI01002448.1_pt1 | contig 16294 bp, 13 predicted proteins | sample 1597131 | NCBI WGS metagenome assembly OJMI01 (sample SAMEA2452116, study PRJEB22498) | human gut metagenome | reverse complement strand
TGACCTTATATTGGTGTTCCCACAGAAAATCCTCGTTGGTAGGTCCGAACATCCGATTGGAAAAGGCGGAGGACAGGAAGCTGCCAGGAGCATACTCTCCCGCCTCCTTCACATAGTCCGGCGCAAAGCCGGTCTCCTTCGCCATCTCCTGAATAATCTCCGCGTCATGGCAGGGAATCCCCAGCTTTTCCGCAACCTTTTTGCCGATGGTGCGTCCGCCGCTGCCAAACTCGCGGCTGATGGTAATAACTCTGTTTTTCATTTACTGTTCCTCCCTCAGAGTATTTATATCGGGAATGGAAAACTCACGATAGGTTTGCCGTATAAATAAAACAGCAATAATAAATGTCAGTATATCCGCTGCCGGGAACGACCACAAAATGATCGTCCCGCAACCCGAATTTTTCCACCGCACCATACTTGAAAGACTCCTGATTATCAAGAATGAACTGCTCACGGTCATCCGCTTCCAGCTGGGCAAGGGTTACTTTTGCGTTCTTCATAATTCCCTCCGAAAAATAAAAATACCCGGTCATTACAAAGTAATAACCGAGCGCACTCGACACCTAATCCGGTATGCGGCCTGCAAGGCTTGCGCCTTACGATCCCCGAGCGTTACGACGCTCTACCTCCGGTGACATAAATATGAATCAGCCGAGTCCCGGAATAACCGGGATCCGGCTGACTGTTTGGCGGAGACGGAGGGATTCGAACCCTCGTCCCTCAAGGGGCATCATGATTTCGAGTCTTTTAGTCAGCGTGTCAACTTCCGGTCGTTTCGTGCCAGTTTCAGGTCGTTTCGTCCAAGTGAAAAGCCTTGAAAACAAAGGCTTTTCGAGCGATTATGCTCGAAAAACGCCGTGATTTCCGCAATGGGTTCAAGTAAGCGATTTTTCCGATTTTGGAAAGAACTGCGGAAAGAACAGAATAAACACATCAACAACGGCAATACACAGGATAAACTTACACCGACAAAAATATTTACGAGGTGTATTGTTATGGATGAAACCACAATCAACTGGGATTCGATTCCCGATATTATTACCAAAGACCAACTCTATCAAATCTGCCACATCAGTAAATCAACGGCTTTGTATCTGCTTCGCAGCGGAAAGATACCGTGCGAATACACGGGCAAGAAAACTCGCTGTTACAAAATCAAAAAGGCTGACGTTATTACATATCTTGAAAAGAGAAAAGTATTTCCCGAATCCTATTCAGCACCGGCAGGTTGGTACAAGGGAAACTATACCGTGAAAATGAAAACCGAAGTACCTGAACAGATTCTTGAAAATATGAAGCTGTATTACACGGAGCTTTTTGCACAATATCACGATGTGCTGACCACAAGCGAAATTTCAAAAGTAATCGGCTACGGCACAACGTCAATCAATAATTGGTGCAAAAAAGGACATCTTAAAGCATTCAAGAGGAACAATGTGAATCACATTCCGAAAGTCTACTTGATAGAGTTCTTTTGTTCGAAATATTTTCGCACTATCACCCGCAAATCCGATTGGCATATTCGCATGCTTCAGGAATTCCCTCGTTGGCAAGTGATACGAGGATTAAAAACACAAGAGTGATTATTCGCTGTAAAAAGTGGCACGGATTTGTAAATGTTCGCTGTAATTATTGGCGCAGGCAAAATTTGCAAATTCATAAATCGCACATTCGACTTTTATTCGCCTCCTTTGTACAATATAAGCGCAAAGGAGGTTTTACTATGACTGACACATTATTTGAACAACTCGGCGGCAACTTTACACAGACCGGCGACTATCTCTTGCCGGACTTATCATTACCGGCGGAAAAAGAACCGGGGAATGTCGGTGTGTGGGCATTAAGGCACAAACGATATTTGAAACAACATCATAAAGTGCTGTACTATAATTTACTCACATCCGGCAAACTTGATTCGTATCTTGCAGACATCGAAGAACAGGCGCAACAACTTTTTCTCCGACTGGTAAAAGAATACGCCGAAAAGGAAGCTGTGACTGAACAACTCAAAGCCGCCGACCCAATGGTGTGGGTGCGGCAAATGAACAATATTCGTAATCGAGCAACGGAGATAGTAAATAACGAAGTCATATATAGGCAATTATAACGAATAAGCCATATTATCTGCTTATATAGTTAAAATCAGTGCTTACTTTGAACTTGATTCATCGTTGGCACTGATTTTTTATTTTCATAGCTATCCCAAAGTATCAAATTGATACTTTGGAACTTTGAGATGATACTTTAGAATAACATAATTAATAAAGCAAGAGCATTTTCACTAAGTTCGCTGTAAAAAACGGATTTATTACTCAAATAATCGTTGCATTTTTTGGCATATAGTGATATACTAATACTGATTTATAATATGGAGGTGCAGTATGTACCGAATTGCGATTGAAAAATTATATAAATGGAAAAACAGTAAGCGCCGCAAGCCGTTGATTATTGAAGGTGCAAGACAGGTCGGCAAGACTTGGCTGATGAAGGAGTTCGGTAAACAAGCTTATGCGGATACTGTATATATCAACTTCGATTCCAATTCAAGAATGGCGGATTTGTTTTCAGCAGACTTGGATACAGACCGCCTGATTATGGGACTGGAATTGTATGCAGGACGCAAAATCAATCCGGACAACACCCTGCTGATTTTTGACGAGGTTCAAGAAGTTCCGAGAGCACTTGCTTCTCTTAAATATTTTTATGAGAACGCCCCGCAGTATCACATTGTATGCGCCGGTTCTCTTTTGGGAATTGCTTTACATCAGGGCACCTCATTCCCTGTCGGCAAGGTCGATTTCTTAAAGCTCTATCCTCTCTCTTTCAGTGAGTTTTTAATGGCAACCGGCAACGAACGCTTTGCTGAGCTTTTGAAAAATCAGGATTATGAAATGATCACAAGCTTTAAGCAAACTTACATTGACGCATTGAAACACTACTATTTTGTCGGCGGTATGCCGGAAGCAGTTCAAAGTTTTGCCGAAAGTAAAGATTTCAATGAGGTTCGTGCGATTCAGAAAAGAATCCTTGCGGCATACGAACAAGACTTTTCAAAACACGCACCGAACGAGATTGTCCCGAAAATCCGTATGCTTTGGAACAGTATTCCATCGCAACTCGCAAGAGAAAATAAGAAGTTTATTTATGGTCTTGTTCGTGAAGGCGGCAGAGCAAGAGAATATGAAACTGCGATTATGTGGCTTTCCGATTGCGGACTTGTGCACAAGGTCAGTCGTGTGAATGCGGCAGGTATTCCGTTGAAAGCTTATGAGGATTTGAAAGCATTCAAACTTTTCATAGTTGATGTGGGACTCCTCGGCTGTATGACAGGTCTTCGTCAGCGTACACTTCTTGACGGCGATGACCTTTTCGTCGAATTCAAAGGAGCTTTGACCGAACAATATGTTTGCCAGCAATTAAAAACGGTTGAAGATTTAGGCATTTACTATTACACCAACGACAGAGGCTCTTGCGAAATTGATTTTGTCGTTGATAACGGTGAACAGATTGTTCCTATTGAAGTAAAAGCCGAAACGAACCTGAGAGCAAAGAGTCTCAAAACCTATCGAGAGAGGTTTGAACCTGAATTGTCTGTTCGTACTTCAATGGCTGATTATAAGAAGGAAGATTGGCTTTTGAATCTGCCGCTGTACGCAATAGAAAATATCACGGTCGAATCAAAATGACAAATAAAATGATATTAGAGAACAGGTTGAACATTACCGATTCAGCCGAACTTGCCTGTGATGAAGAACGAATCAGCAAAAAGAAAGCTGTACAACTATTTGATAACAAATTTCTTGATTCCTTTCCGGCAGGTAAATTCGATACATTGCAGGCAATCCACAAGTATATGTTCGAAGATGTTTTTGACTTTGCCGGCGAAATCCGCACAGTAAATCTTGCAAAAGAAAATTTTCGCTTTGCACCGCTTATCTATTTGCAAGCGGCTCTTGATAACATTGATAAAATGCCGCAATCGACCTTTGATGAGATAATCGAAAAGTATGTTGAGATGAACATTGCCCATCCTTTCCGTGAGGGAAACGGTCGCAGCACCCGCATTTGGCTTGACCATATCTTGAAAAATGAAATCGGCAAGGTTGTCGATTGGAGCAAGGTTGATAAGGAAGATTATCTGCTCGCAATGGAGCGCAGTCCGATTAAAGATGTGAAACTCAAAGTGTTATTAAAAGGTGTACTTACGGACGAAATCAACAGCCGTGAGGTCTATATGAAAAGCATAGACCAAAGTTATTACTATGAAGGATTTACAGCCTTTAAAACGGAGGAATTGTAAAACTCCAAAGTGCCACTATACAGTTCCGAAGTGCCAAATTGGCACTTTGGAAGTACTTCCGTGTTGGATTTAATAAAAAGACCCCGTCTGTTAAGCAGGCCGAGCTTGTAGAACAAACAGGAAAGTCCGTCAGAAGCATAAAGCGCATTATAGACTCTCTGAAAGAGAAACAATATATCCGTAGAGTTGATGGCAAACGCTACGGCAAATGGGAAGTTTTGGTTTAACATATAAGAATAGAGGGATTGATTATGAATTTAAAGACTTTATCTTCAGAAGGTAAAATCGCATATTTGATTAAACCTATTTTGAAAGTATTGCAAGAAGCAGGCGGCCAATTAGAGCGTTCCGAAATCAAAGAACGCATTGCAGATATGGATGACCAAATTGCTGAATACTCTGTGCTTGAAAAGAAATCAAAGCAAACCGGAAACACCTATAAAGAGTTTAATTTCAAGTTTAATTTTGCGATTAAAGATTTGTATTTTAATGATTTGTTGACATACACAGATTCATCTCCTGTTACTTTAACAGAAAAAGGATTATATCTTGATGTTGATAAGCTTGATGTTCAAAAAGAAATTATTGAGCCATCAAAGAAGCATTGGGAAGAACTCAGCAAAAACAACAAAAAGAACAAAACTGTTAATGTTAGCGACAACGAAGAAGAAACTCAAGCCGAAGAAAAAATCAAGGATGATTTCAAGGAAGCACTGCTTGCCGCTATTGCCAAAATGTCTCCCAAAAAGTTTGAAGCTTTTTCAAGAGCATTATTAAACCGTATGGGTGTTGAGTTTACCGAAAAAGGTGTTCAAATCAGTAATGACGGTGGTATTGATGGCTACGGCTACCACATTGATGCCAATGATTTCAGAACAACGAGAGTAGTCATTCAGTGCAAACGATATAATGTCGCTCCCGTGTCCGAGCCGGAAATCAACCAGTTCTTAGGTGCTATGAATAAGTATCAAGCAGACTACGGTGTATTTATCACAAACGGTAGGTTTACAAATGCTGCAAGAATTGCCGCAAGAGAAGGCTCACCCATTACACTGATTGACGGCAACGAATTAGTAAGACTGGTTATAAGATATGAACTGTACATCACACCGGTTAAGACTTATGTGTTAGATGAGTTTTACAGTTTAGACGAATAATCCAATATACATTTTACCTATTACCTTCCGATAATAATGTATTATCGGAACCAAGGAGGATATTTATGAAATCCAACTTCGAATATTTGAAAAGATATTGGCCTGCGTTAGCACAAATCGGTGTCGCCGCAGAAAACTATCTTTATTCCGATCCTAATGCTTGCATATATAAGCTTGGTATGTTTGGAGAACGTCTGATTCTTGAAATATTTGCTTTTGAGCATATTCCCGAACCGACAGTTGATAATACCCACTCTAACCGTATTCGGTTGCTCAAGCGTGAAGGTTTGATTCCTAAGAAGATAGACGATATTTTATATTCGATAAGAAAAACAAGGAATAACGCTGTCCACAGCGGTGAAGACTCTGTTGACGATGCAAAAATCTTGCTTCAAATGACATATAATCTTTCTACTTGGTTTATGGAGGTGTATGGCGATTGGGGCTATATTCCGGCTGACTTTGTTATGCCTGAGAAAGTCGTTTTGCCTGATTATGAGGCTATTATTAAAGAACAAGAAGATAAGATTGCAGCCCTCTCCCACCAAGTAGAATCTGTATCCACGCAAGCATCCAACAAAAGCACAACGGAGCGTGTTCAAAAAGCCGAAACCACTTCTGAAAATATGGAACTTTCCGAAGCTGAAACACGCTATCTCATTGATGAACAACTGCGCAAATACGGTTGGGAAGCAGATACAAACAACATTCGCTATTCTAAAGGAATACGCCCTCAAAAAGGCAAAAATCTTGCCATAGCAGAATGGCCTACGGATTCAAAAGTATCTAAGAATGGATATGCCGATTATGCTCTTTTTGTGGGTTTGCAGCTTGTCAGCATTGTAGAAGCTAAAAAAGCAAATATTGATATTCCGTCAGTTATTGACTATCAGTGCAAGGATTATGCTCAATTGATTAAGCCTGAGCACAATGAATATGTGATTAAGCAGTGGGGTTCATATAAAGTTCCGTTTGTCTTTGCAACCAACGGCAGAAAATACTTAAAGCAAATCGAAACAAAGTCGGGTATTTGGTTTCTTGACTTGCGAAACAATTCCAACACTCCAAAAGCATTACAAGGTTGGATAAGTCCTAAAGGTATTATGGAACTACTTGATAAAGACATTTCAAGTGCAAATGCCACACTTCAAAATACTCCTTTTGACTTGCTTCGTGATCCTGACGGATTGAACTTGCGTGAGTATCAAATTCGTGCGATTGAAGCCGCCGAAAAAGCTGTTATAGACGGCAGACAAACAGTATTGCTTTCAATGGCGACCGGTACAGGTAAAACAAGAACAATTCTTGGAATGATTTATCGTTTTATAAAAAGTGATCGCTTTAAGAGAGTACTGTTTTTGGTGGACAGAACCGCGCTCGGTGAGCAGGCGGCAGATGTATTCAGAGAAGTCAAGATTGAAGAATTGATGACCTTGGACTCTATTTATAACATCAAAGGTCTTGATGAAAAAGAAATTGATAAAGAAACTAAAATACACATCGCAACTGTTCAAAGCCTTGTAAAGCGTATTCTTTATCCGGAAAGTGACACAATGCCTTCCGTTACCGATTATGATCTGATTGTCGTAGATGAAGCTCACCGTGGCTACATTCTTGATAAAGAAATGAGCGAAACGGAAATGCTCTATCGAAATCAGGACGACTATATCAGTAAATATCGTACAGTTATCGAATACTTTGATGCAGTAAAAGTGGCTCTTACTGCTACTCCTGCTCTCCATACCACTGAAATATTCGGTAAACCTGTTTTCAATTATTCATATCGTGAAGCTGTTATTGACGGATACTTAGTTGACCACGATGCCCCGCATAATATCAAAACAAAGCTTCGCGTTGAGGGAATCAACTACCAAAAGGGCGAACAGCTTGCAATATATGATCCTGTAACAGGCGAAGTTATGAATAGCGCTGACTTGGAAGATGATATGAAGTTTGAGATTGATTCTTTCAACAGAGAGGTAATAACCGAACCTTTCAACAGAACTGTTTTGAATGAAATTGCTTGGGATCTGAACCCTGACGGCAAAGGTAAGACACTTATCTATGCCGTAGACGATAACCACGCTGATCTGATTGTCAAAATCTTAAAAGAAATTTATTCAGAAGGCGGGGTTGATAACGACGCTGTAATGAAGATTACCGGTAGTGTTGCCGGCGGAAACAAAAAGAAAATTTCAGAAGCTATTAAACGATTTAAAAACGAATCTAACCCCAAAGTGGTTGTTACAGTTGATTTGCTTACCACAGGTATCGATGCGCCTGAAATTGTAAATCTTGTTTTTATGCGTCGCATAAGGTCTCGTATCCTATTTGAGCAAATGCTTGGTCGTGCGACAAGACTTTGCCCTTCTATCGGCAAAACCAACTTTGAGATTTACGACCCGGTCGGCGTATATGAATCTTTACAAGATGTCAGCAATATGAAGCCGGTTGTCACAAATCCGAGCACTACATTTGAGGATTTACTGAGCGGTCTTTCTGTTGCGAAAACAGATGATGAAAAGGCATACTTAATTGACACTATCGTTGCAAAATTGCAACGTAAGCGCTCTAATATCAGTAAAAAGGCACTTGAGCAGTTTATTTATCTAACAGGCGGACAAGACATTGATAGCTTTGCAAAAAGTATCCGAAACAACAATGTAAAAAGGTCTGCTGATGTTCTTGAAACAGTTGGCGTTCCGCTTGTTTCTTCAACTGAAATGAGCAGCTTGGTAGATGATATTATCAAGAATAAAGAAGCGTTCCTTGTTCTTGATAGAGATAAGGTACAACACAAACGCCCTGTCATAATCGACAATCATCCCGATGAGGTGATTGAACGCACAAGGGGTTACGGCGAGGGTCAAAAGCCTGAAGACTATTTGGAATCATTCAAGGAGTTTATCAGTACGAACCTCAATACGATTGCTGCCTTAAAAACAGTTTGCACAAAGCCGTCTGAGCTTACGAGAGAGAGTCTTAAAGGCTTGAAGCTTGAACTCGATAGGCATAATTTCACAGAAAATCAACTGAACACGGCTTGGAAAGAAATGACTAACCAAGATATCGTTGCGGACATCATTGCTTTTATCCGCCAACAGGCGCTTGGGTCAAATCTGATTAGCCACGAAACCCGTGTCAAGAATGCTTTTGCAAAGCTGAGACTAAACCATACCTTTAACAAAACGCAATTAGATTGGCTCAATCGAATTGAAAAAGTAATGCTTGAAGAAACTGTATTGGACAAGCAGATTTTTGAAATCGGTGCTTTCAAAAATGCTGGCGGATTCACAATAATTGACCGTCGTTTCGGCGGCAAACTTAATGAAATAATATTTGAGCTAAACAAATATCTCTATGAGGACGGAGGAAATGTAGCGTGAACAATCAGGAAATTGTATCAAAGCTATGGAATTTATGTAATGTGCTGCGTGACGACGGCATTACCTATCAGCAGTATGTTACCGAACTTACATATATTTTATTCTTGAAAATGTGTAAGGAAACCAATACCGAGGGAGCAATCCCTGAAAAATATCGTTGGAGCGAGCTTATAAAAAGACAAGGTGTCGAGCTCAAACGCTATTATAAAGAGCTTTTGGAGCACCTTGGTGAGAATTGCACCGGTCGTGTTCGTGAAATCTATCAGGGCGCTCAAACAAATATTGATGAGCCGAAAAACCTTGAAAAGATTATTACCACTATCGACCAGTTTGACTGGTACAGTGCAAAAGAAGAAGGACTCGGCAATCTTTATGAAGGATTGTTGGAAAAGAACGCAACCGAGAAAAAGTCAGGTGCAGGACAGTATTTTACACCCCGTGTGCTCATAAATGTTATGACAAAATTGGTTGCACCTCAGCCGGGCGAACGTTGCAACGACCCTGCTTGCGGTACTTTCGGCTTTATGATTGCCGCAGACAGATATGTAAAAGACCATACAGATGATTTGTTTGATTTGCCTGTTGATAAACAAGAATTTCAACGCACACAAGCTTTTTCGGGCTGTGAGCTTGTTCACGATACTCACCGTCTTGCCCTTATGAATGCAATGCTTCATGACATAGGCGGTCCGATCTATTTGGGTGATACTCTTTCTAACTTCGGACAGCAAATGAAAGGCTATGATGTTGTATTAACAAACCCACCTTTCGGAACTAAAAAAGGCGGCGAGCGTGCTACCCGTGATGACTTCACATTTCCTACAAGCAACAAGCAGTTGAATTTTTTGCAGCATATTTACCGTAGTTTGAACACCCACGGAAATGCTCGTGCTGCCGTAGTTTTACCTGACAATGTTTTGTTTGCAGATGGTGACGGAGAGCGTATTCGTAAAGACTTGATGGAAAAATGCAACCTCCATACAATTCTCCGCTTACCTACAGGTATTTTCTACGCACAGGGTGTCAAAACCAATGTGTTATTCTTCACCCGTGGAACTTCCGATAAGAACAATACGAAGGAAGTTTGGATTTATGACCTTCGTTCCGATATGCCTTCTTTCGGTAAAACCAATCCTCTCAAAGAGAGCCACTTTGATGAGTTTGTAAAATGCTACAATGCAGAGGACATTACTGACCGTAAAGAAACATACAGCGCAGAAAATCCGAACGGCAGATGGCGTAGATACACATACGATGAAATCTGTGCTCGAGATAAAACAAGCCTTGATATTACTTGGATTAAGAGCACCAACGGCAATGATGACCGTACTCTTAACGAACTTCTTGAAGAAATAAAGGAAAAGTCCAAGAATATTGCTGTTGCCGTTGCCGAACTTGAAAAACTTATCGGTGAGGTGGAGGAATAATGGATACCAAAGCATTAAGACAAAAAATCTTGGATTTGGCTATCCGTGGCAAACTTGTACCTCAAGACCCGAATGACGAACCGGCTTCTGTTTTGTTGGAGCGTATTCGTGCCGAAAAACAACAAATGGTTAAAGACGGAAAACTAAAAGCCAAAGACATAAAGAATGATACCGTCATTTTCAAAGGTGATGATAATTTACATTATGAGCAGTTTGCCGATGGTACAGTAAAATGTATCGAAGATGAAATACCGTTTGAGTTGCCTGATAGCTGGGCGTGGGCGAGACTAGGAAATATTGGTGAAATCATTACAGGAGGAACTCCAAGTAAAAGCCATCACGAATACTATGGCAACGCCTTCCCGTTTTTCAAGCCAGCTGATTTGGATCAGGGTAGAAAAACAATAATATCATCTGAATACCTATCAGAGAAAGGGAAAGCTTATTGTAGAATAATCCCAAAATTTTCAACTGCGGTCTGCTGTATAGGCAGTATCGGAAAATGTGGTTATCTAAATGTTGAAGGCACAACAAATCAGCAAATTAACTCCATAATACCAAATATAGATTCTCTATATGTATACTATTATTGCTCATCTGACTGTTTTTCAGAGCAATTACTTTCTTTAGCTTCTGCAACTACAATTGCTATTGTAAACAAAAGTAAGTTGGAGTCAGTGTTTATACCAGTGCCCCCAATGGTTGAGCAAAAAAGAATTGCAAATACTTTGGATACAGCACTTGAACTTATTGAAACACTTGAAGTTGAAAAATCTGATATACTAGTCGCAATTAATAATGTCAAATTCAAAATTCTCGATCTTGCTATAAGAGGCAAACTTGTCCCGCAGGACCCGAATGATGAGCCTGCTTCTGTTCTTCTTGAACGCATCAGAGCCGAAAAAGAGGAATTGATTAAGCAAGGCAAAATCAAGCGTGACAAGAAGGAATCTGTCATCTTTAAAGGTGATGATAACTCTTATTATCTGAGGACAGATAAACTGATAGAATCGCTCGATGATTGGCGCTTTGATGAATTGCCCTATAATTGGTCGTTGTGTTGCCTTGGTGAAATATGTGATTATGGAAATTGTATCAATGTAGATAGCTCATCCATCGCAGAATCCGCTTGGATTTTAGACCTTGAAGACATTGAAAAAGATACTGGCATTGTACTTAAAAAAATTAAGAAATCAGAACGTAATGCTGCGAGTACAAAACACCTTTTTCATAAAGGACAAGTACTATACAGTAAACTTCGACCATATTTGAATAAAGTTGTTCTTGCAGACGAGGACGGCTATTGTACCTCCGAAATCTTACCGTTAGATTTTTCTGAAATAATTGTTCCCGAGTATGCTCGCTATTTTCTTATGTCACCGACTTTTTTACGATATGCTAATAAATGTTCTTATGGTGTGAAAATGCCACGTCTCGGTACTACTGACGGAAAGAAAGCAATATTGTCGTTACCACCCATAGAAGAGCAAAAGAGAATAGTCATTGCAATCGAAAAGGCAATCTCTTCGCTGTCATCTATCACCGAAAACCTGTCATAAACGCACAGCCGCCCTCAACATCACGAGGGCGGCTTTTCACTTACCAAGTGACTATTTTATCAACAAGCGCTTGCTGTTCGCTGGCAGTGCGTCGGAGATAAATGCGAGTGGTTTCAATGCTTTCATGACCCATAAGGTCGGCAAGCAATGCAATATCGTTATACTTTTCAAGGAAATTCTTTGCGTAACGATGTCTAAACGAATGCGGATAAACGACCTTTTTATCAAGACCGTATTTGTCAGCATAGTTTTTGAGTTGCTGTGATATTCCGCGAGTGGTAATTCTGTCTCCATATCGGTTTAAGAATAAATAGCCGGAGGAACGGTTATTTTCCCCCAGCCATTCAAGAGTTTCGTTTCTTAATTTCTTAGGTATGTAAAGTCTGCGAAGTTTTCCGCCCTTTGTGTATAAATCGAAATAACCGATTTCAATATGCTCAATTTTTATTTGAATCAGTTCACTGACTCTTGCGCCTGTTGCAGCCAAATACCAAACAACAAAGTACCATTCCATATTGCCGTCTTTTTTTAACTGCTTTTTCAGATAATTATAATCGGCATTGCTGATAACATTTTCCAAGAAATTTTTCTGTTGCACCTTTACGGCTTTCAATTGCAGCCTTTCCTTGCCTAAAAATTCAAGGTATTTGTTTATACCTTGAATACGCAGGTTAACTGTTTTAGGCTTAAAGAATTCCATAAGATAGCCTTTATAAGCTAAGAGATTTTCTTTGTTCACTTCGTCGTAATGCGAATGATAATAATTTACCGTCCAAAGATAAGAAGTGATTGTGTTTTCCGAAAGATTGCTCTTTCTCAAATGTTCTTCAAATGTTTGTTTTGTCTTCATAAAAAGACACCTCCGTAAAATATTTCTGCGGTTTTCCGCACAAATATTATAACGGAGGATATTTAACTATCTCTTATTATGAGAAGATTGGGAATAAGCTTGAAAATATTGATAATATTATCCCGTTTGAGATTCCTGATACTTGGCAATGGTGTAGAGGATATTCCTGCTTTACTGGTATGGAGAGTGAAAAGCCGTCTGGTGAATTCTTTGATTATATAGATATAGATGCCATTGATAATCATCTACACCGAATCAAAAAGACAAAACGCATGCTTGTATCCAACGCTCCGAGTCGAGCAAGTAGAGCTGTAAAAACTGGAAGTGTTCTTTTTTCACTTGTAAGACCTTATCTTGAAAATATAGCACTTGTCGACGAAAAATATGCAAATAGTATTGTTTCAACAGGATTTTATGTTTGTAACTCTTCAGGTGCACTATATCCTGAGTATATGTTTTGCTTAATGATATCAGGATATGTAGTAAATGGTTTAAACCAGTTTATGAAAGGTGACAATTCACCATCTATCAGCAAGGATAATATCGAAAATTGGTTATATCCTATTCCACCACTTAATGAGCAAAAAATGATCTGTCATAAAATGAAAAGGCTATTTTCAGAAATCGAAGCAACAGAAAAAAGCCTCAGCTGAGGCTTTTTTCTATTGCTTGTAAACTCGACAACAATTTGTCTATAGTATCCACAATTCTTTCTTGTTCTGCTAATGGTGGAAGTGGAATACGCGCTCTCTTCAACATATCTTGCGTGAGCTGATTGATGGCAGTTGAATTGCCGTCGTCAAATACAATACGGAATAAGTTTGAACGCAGATATTGCAAAACATATCTATAATAGTCAGTTCTATAAATAGCCATAAATGCACCAAATGACGTAGGTTCATTTAAATCACCAATAATTGCACATTTACCTACTAAGGCTTTACTACCATTTCTTGCGCATATCAAGATATCGTTAGCCTTAACATACTGGTTTTCGCGAATCTTAGAGTTTACTCGAACTACATCATTCAAGTTGATTTTATCGTTTATAATGTTATTGGAACGTAAAACTATTGTACCATCACTTTCAATATCAGTTGGTCGATATGTCAAACCAATGTTAGTTGTCCCAATCATTGATAAATTGCACCATTTCCAACCTTCGGGTAATACAAAAGGTAGCTCATCATCAATACATTTCACTTCGCCGGTAGACATCTTCTCATAATAAGAGTTATCATCACCTTTAAAGATGACAGATTCCTTCTTGTCACGCTTGATTTTGCCTTGCTTAATCAATTCCTCTTTTTCGGCTCTGATGCGTTCAAGAAGAACAGAAGCAGGCTCATCATTCGGGTCCTGCGGGACAAGTTTGCCACGGATAGCGAGATCGAGAATTTTAGCTTTGATATTTGTAATAACAGCCAATAGATCTTCTCTATTCTTTTCAATAGTATCCACTATAGGAATAATGCTATTATAAGACTCTAAAATGTTTTTTTGCTGAGCCTGTGGAGGGATTGGAATTATTAATGGCAATATTCCTTTTCCTGATACTACGGGTTGTGCTGTGGATACAGAAGTTTTCCCCAAATCCAAATATCTTAAAATTTCAACAAGTAGATCAGTTTCAAAAACATGGGGTTCCTTGATTGTTGCAATTAATGCATTATCAGTTACCCACGCTTTTGATATAGTCTTATATACGCTGCCACAATAATATCCAACACGGCCAATTACTATAGTTTCTGTATCGACATTACAATCTGAGTAAGTTCCGTTTATTCCATTTCCACCATAGACAGGGTACTCTCCTACATCTGCTAGCTGACGTACTTTGATAGATTTACCTGAACTTAATGATAATATTGAAGCTAATCTTGCCCACGCCCAGCTATCAGGCAACTCAAACGGTATTTCATCTTCGATACATTTTACTGTACCATCGGCAAACTGCTCATAATGTAAATTATACCATTGTTAAGTATATTCGTTTTTTAGAATAAAACGCATATTATTAAATAAAGCACAGCCGAAAAATCAGCTGTGCTTTTACAAGTTTTCATTTTATTCTTTTTTCTTCCTATTCGGAAAGCTGCCCTCAAGCCATTCTTCAAACTCCGCAAGGGTTATTTTACCGTCGGAGCATTCATCACGCTTTGTCATTGCCTGATACTTCCACTTTTTGAAATCAGGCTCTTTAATCTGCCTTACACGCACACGGGCGGCATAGCGCTTATAATACTTTTGATATAACGGAATGGCGGCATTGTCCGCCATTTTCTTTTTGTAGTTTTCCTGTGCGGCTAAGTCCTGGCAGTTGCGGGTTTCACCCTCGGCAATGCGGTCGCAGTAATTGGTGTCGTAGTTGCCCTTCATAATGAAATACTTACCGCAGCGTTTACATTTACGCATTCCGATATCGGACTTCAACAACTGTATCAGTTCAAACTCAATTTGCTGTTCAATACTTTCGCAAATACAGGTTTCGTACTCGTCGGCTTGCATTGCAGACAAGGCAATCATTTCCGGCATGGTAAAACCGAGCTTATCCAAATTCTTTTGAACGCTCGGAGAAACTTCCGAAGCGGCAGCAATTTTTATATCCAAATCAAAATCACTCTCTACACAGCCCTCAAGTGTATTTTCCACCTGATGTTCTGCGTCAACAATGCTGATGCCATGCACAATCGTTCGCTTTTGCTCTGTCGGCAATCCGTGCTTACGGCAGTAGCCTGCCAATCTCGTTTTGTGGGTTAGGCGATTGAAAAATCCGTCGCAAAAATTCTCGTCAAATGTCGCTTCGATTAAATGCAATAGATTATTTTGCATTTCTTTAAGGTAGTTATAATAGTCCGTCAATTCCTGCTTTGAGCAATGAAGCAGAATCAGCGGAAATTCCGCTGTAAACAGCGAAGCTTCTATCAATGGCTTAAAGCGTTTTTGCGTTTCGGTTAAAGCCAAATAATAATACAATTTCTTTTCTTTTTCGGTCAGTAAAGATATATCAAGACTTGTCTCGTCAGGCAGGTCTTTTTTTGTGCGATTCAGGCATTCATTATACGCCGAATCAAAATCAGCATATAGAAAATTCAAAATTCCTTCGCCCGGTGAAAAAAAGACAGAAGCGGTGTTCATCGGTGAGATATAAGTTCTGCTGTCGCCCATAGGAAGAAAGTCAAATGCAGAATTTATTTTTTGCGTAACGGCTCGCAAACGAGCAAGCGTATCGGCAGTATCCTGCTTAATTTGAGCAAGTTCGCCGTCCGATAAAGCAAATTCTTTTTTGCCGGTAACAGCCGAAGTAATCTCTTCTCGCTTATCGACTTCGATTGCGTTATACAACTCAAGTAGTTTTGAGTAATTGTACTCGCCGTTCACGGAAAGAACGCAAGATTTTTCGTCGTTTGTTATATGCCATCTATTTGGAGCAAATCCAAAGTACACGGCACTGTATTTATCTTCTGTTTGGAGTAGGTTTTCGCTCATTACCAAGACCTCCGTTTTAGAAAATGAGAATTTTTGAATAATTAGCAAATCTATATCACTACAAAGAACATTATACAAAAGTATTGCCTTTGTGTCAATACATAGCTATAATAAATTTGCAAA